>Ga0099825_1003680_pt1 | contig 20354 bp, 20 predicted proteins | sample SiratroredBW_FD_76838 | JGI IMG/M metagenome (GOLD analysis project Ga0099825, IMG submission 76838) | Root nodule microbial communities of legume samples collected from California, USA - Siratro red BW | ecosystem: Host-associated > Plants > Roots > Nodule | place: USA: California | collected... | reverse complement strand
CAAATTTTTAACAGACTGATTTCTTACTATATATATTTTTTTATGAATTTTATTTTAAAACTTTATTCATTGAATATAATAGGACCAAAGTCTCTCTTTTTTTATTATTTAAATGATAATAATGTAACAAAACTAGATATTAACCCTTTTATTTTAATTTTTGTATTTATTTTATAATCTGAATTAATTTACTTGCCCGGACGAAATTGGGTGTTGACAATATTCTTTAGATTCTCTACAAAGATGATCATCTGCAATTCTTACTTGATTTAGAGAAAATCTCCTTCAAATATTTTACAATATCTTTTGCAGCAAATTCAATTATTATAAATTGATATTTGGAACAAAATTTTGAAACAAAATATATGAAATAAATTGGAAGATGAAAAATCTATAATTTTACTGGAAATGAGATATTTACAAAATGAATCTTTGGCACATAAGGAAACATATAATAATTGCAAGGAAATATCTGAGAACTAAATTGTCAGTTAATTTCTTAAAGAAAAGGAGATTATAGTCAAAGGTTGGAGAAGGCATGAAGGACACATTGTTGTATAACATAAACTCTAGTTTTATTTCCTTTTATAATTCTTGTGCCTTCATCATGGAGGGCTAAACTCCTTGGGTTGATTCTCTTGTGATTTCACGATGAATTTTAAGGTTTCTGACTAATAAACTTTTGTTCTTTACATTCTCTGTAACATTTGTTCTATATTATTGGTCTTTTTGAATTTTATGTTTTTGGAAAAATATTTGTTTTTGAACGCTTTTTGAGAATTTAATTTTTTTTTCTTTAATTAGAGTTCTTGGCTAATTTGCTTAGTTTTAATCAATTTCTTGTATGCTTTGAAAAGATATAAAATATATACATCTCATTGAGTATACGCTTGGAGATGAGATGAGATATTGAATATATTAGTAGACACTTGTTTTGCTAATAAGATTCTGTTGAATTTGATTGACGCTTGTTTGATTGAGTTCAACTATGTGAAGGGGATTGAAGGATAATAATCTTAAGAAAACCAAGGAAGAATTTGTTGTGAAAGAACTTGAGAGTCAACCTATTTTCTTTATTATTTTTAACTCATCTATTTTAATTTCTTGCACAACAATCTCAAGCCCCCTCTTTAATTTACTGTTATTACTAACTTTGTTTACTGCAGATAAATTTTGAATATTGATTGTTTGAATTTACTATTGGATTTGTTGGGAGACGACTTGAGGTTAACTTTCCCTTATCTATACTATTATCTCTTTGGTGTTAGATGATCTAACATTATATTAGGCGGTCAACACTGAAATTCTTTTAATTTGCTCATGAAACGAGTGCGATAAAATTTGGCATTGTTGTCGAGGAATCTAATTTGAGTTTGGTTTTCAGGCTTCTTATTTATCTACATTTTTCTTTTATTCATTTGCTTAATTTTTTTTTCCGCATATCTAACTTTAATTTTCTTTTGTTAGTTACATTTAATTAGTTTTTCAAATATTAGAGTGATCACATTAAAAAAATTAATTCTAAAAAAAATAAAAAGAATTTTTGAAAAAAAAGCTAAAATTTATTATATTCAATATTGCTTTATGTTTTTATATCTAACTTTAATTTTCTTTTGTTAGTTACATTTAATTAATTTTTTTAAATATTAGAGTGATCAAATTAAAAAAAAATATCTAAAGAAAATAAAAAATATTTGAAAAAAATCTAAAATTTATTATATTTAATATTGTTTTATGTTTTTCTATCTTATTTGATTTTATTTTGATTTATCATATTTTTATCTTTAATTATTGTTTTATCTTTATTTTTAATTTTGCTATGGTTATTTTATTCTTAATTTCTTTGCTATTTTTTTAAATTCTATTTTCTTTTGCTTTATTTTTAGAAATTTTAATTTCAATTTTGTCTTATTTTTTTTTTCTTATTTTCAATTTAAACTTTAGTTTTGTTTCTTTTTAATCTCAAGTTTTCTTTTTAGGAAAAATTGTGAAAGTGGTTTAGGAACAACTTTGACTAGGAAAGACTTGGTATTTAAGAATGTCTACTTGTGACTCATCTCTCTAGTGTTAGATGGTCTAGTACTACATTAGACGGTCAATACTGGAATTATTTTGATTTACTCGTAAAATGACTGCGATCAACAATAATTATTATTTTTATGGAAAATATGAAAACTTCAAACATGATTACCCAAAACAAAGCATTTGGTTAAAAAAAATGCAAACTTAATGCTAAATTATGTTATGAATCGAATTTAACTAAAATTTTCTATAATATATGGTAGATTGAATCTAGATGTGTGACTCACATTTTTAATATGATTTAGAAATTCCATATACTTGAAATCACAACTAAATAAGAAGTTTGTTCTCGTGAGGAACAAACTGAAAGTTCCAATAAAAGCTATTAAGACCTATGATTTAATTTTTGACACTAGATATCATTTAGATTTATTGGAAATGGCTAATGTAACGAGTTTATCTAGAAATTTTGTTTCATTACCTACACTTGATTTTACTGGAAAACCTTTTAATTTAAGTAGTGAATATTTCAATTTATTCAAGCATAGTGATCTCGTTAGTGATAATATTCTTTATGATAGTTTATAAGTTGGGTTTAAATGGTTGTATGCTGAAACAATTGTGACTTTACATAATATTAATGGTAAACACATCATAGTGAATGAACACTCTATTTTCTGTTTTCTTATGACATAAACATTTAGTCACATTTCTAGAGAAATTATGAAAAGATTACTAGAACTTTAAATTTATTTCCTTGTTAAAACAAACTTCTGATTTGACTTTATGATTTGTATTATAAGGAATCCTTAAAACGTATTAGAACCATGAGTCATACATTTAAAATCAATTCATCATGTATTATAAGAAATTTCAGGAGTCCAAATCTACGTAAAATTTAAACTTACTTTTTTTTACTTTTTTTTTTATTTCAAACCAAGCATTCCATTTTCGACAATCCTTCTAAAAGTGTCTAAATTTTCCAAAAAAAATTATTGTTGTTTCTCTCTGTTACTTTCTTATGGTTTTTGTCCTTGTCATGTATCTTCAAAAATTTCCTTTTAGCTCCTTAATTCTCTTAGGTGATTTTCATAATGGACTAGATGACTTAGTTAACTATTTAGCATCTTTTCCTCCTAAACCATTTTATTATTCAATTTATGCAAACTTATCTTTCATGGTATTATTACTCATTTGAAATTGCTCATACTTAAACAATGATGAGTTATAGTAAATTGTGGAAAAAAACGCAAGAAGGGAGAGTTGAATTGTGTTTAAAGATTCTTTTAAAATTATCATAAATATCTCTGACGATGATATTTCAAACGATAGCTTTGAATAACAAGTAATATGTTAATGACTCGTCTTTAAATCCAGATTTAGTCTAATAGAATATGTCAAATGCAACTTCAAACTTCTACCATATTTACTTAAATAGGCTATTTTACAAACAGTTTTGGAAGTAATTCTTCCTCTTGAATCAACACAAATAATAATAACATGCAAAATAAAATAAATAAATAAAGAGAAGAAATACACACTATATTTTATACTAGTTCATCTGAGACAATAGACTACATCTAATTCTCAATTATTAGATTAAGTTCTATTAGGCAGATTAATTGATGGAATATGCCCCAACCACCTTAGTCAAAAAGAATAAAGAAGACAAAGAGAGTCAGAGGGTAGATCAAGAGTTTTCCATAAGATTAGGCCCATCTAAGCCTGTTTGGGCCTCCAATTATTTGTTTGGGTCGAATCTAATTCTAGAGAGATCACTCTAGAGAACATGAAGCATCAAGGAGAAGTCCTCTAATTGTATAAATTATTTAGAATAATTTAGTTATTGTATTTTGGGTCAAGGTAGTGTAGGGTTTTTAATTTTGAGCCTTATATTTTGAGCCAAGGATTGTAGAAGACAAAAGCCTAACACTAGGAGAGGAAGCTTGCACCCAGATCTAAAACATTAGCTTACCCTGTAAGTTAGGACTAGGTGGCACCACATGCCTTTCATGCTTTCTTGCCACATGACACTCTTCCAATGGAGAGGATCATTCCCATTCATAGCTTGCCACTTGTTCTGCTCTCATTTGAGATTTTTTAAGAAGTTTTGGCCTACTGCTCACTACATGTAAAAATTAACTTGGAATTAGTAATGAAATGTTGTCAATTTTTTGCCATTCTACTTGTTTCTAAGTTCTCTCTGGGTTAGTCTCCTAGACTCTTTCCTAGTGAGTTGACTTCATCTCTCACTCTCACAAATTCCTTATCTCCACATAAATCATTTGGGGATTGTAATGGATCCTAAGGTCTTTAACAAGTGAGGTCCACCAATACATGGCTGATCCCTGAAAGCTTAAGGTAGCCAAGGACACTCTCCTCTCATGGTCTACTTGGTGACACTCAAAACTTTGTTCTACCTTCATCTCCTAATCTAGGTATTATTCAACATCTTCTCTACCATGAAAAGAGGGAAGGTCGCTCTTAGGCTCCTTGGGAAAGGTGGGGTTCCTATTCCTATGTTGCCTGGAGGGAGATTGATATAGTCTGTATTATGATGACTACTTGGAGAGTGGGAGTCCTCATGACGATATCTTCTTCTACTAGACCCCTTACTACGTTTAACACTCCTTAATTTTACATTAATTGAGTGAACATCCCTCGGTTTTCCTCCAATTATCTTTCTCTTTTTATTTCATTTTCTCTCAGTCTCTTCACCTCTTCTCTCAAGTTGAGATCCTCATTGTTTTCCCTATCACTTCCTTGCTCACTCGATAAATGTGAATTATCACTCATTTTGTTTTTCACAAGATTTGTTTTTATGAAGTTTTCTAAAAAGAAAATATGTTGAGGGCTTTCCAAGTAGACTCCCAGGAAAGAGAGGGGGTCACAATTGGACACTCTTAAATACCAAGTCTTTTCCTAACCAAAGTTTTCCTTAGATTACTTGAACCAAATCTCTTAGTAGAAAACTTCAAAAAATTTTGACTACAAGATTTTGGAAAAAAAAGAAAAGCTCAAGCAAAGTTCAGTCTGGCCTCTTTCCTCTAAAGTGTTTGACTCTCCAAATTCCTTAAAACTTTCAAGAGTTTGTCTCTTATTATTTCACCCTCCAACACCTAAGGTGCTACCTTGGAAATGATGACTTTCAAGCTAGACCTCTTAAGGAAAAGTTTCACACTTAAGGAATAAAAAAATCTGAAAATGCTCAATTTGAAAAGGTAAATTTAATGACAAACACAAAGAAGATAGAAGAAATTGACAAGCAACAAAATAAGACATTAAAAGGAAATGACACTTCAAAAGAAACCTAAGAATGGTTCTAGATTTTGGAAAACAAAAATGAAACTCAAATTAAATCAAACTAGTGTTTATGGTTATACACACACACACCCTTTTTTAATTTTTTTTTCTCACTTTGTTTACAATCCACAAAATTTCTAATGCAGTTTTCTTCACAATTTTCAACTTTCAAGGATGTTAATTCAAATTAACACTCAAAGAAACTTACTAAATATATATTTTTTAAAATTTGGTAATAAACTAATAGCAGAATAAAAACTCAATCAAGATGCAAGCACTAGACTTTTTTTTTAAGTTCCAATAACATATAAAAGTATAAAAATTTGGGAAACTTGTAGGGAATTATGGCATGGTAAGGGCTAAACAATACTCTAAATAAAACACGAAGGATTCAAAAATTAAAGCTAAGTATTTAAAGACACAAACAAATACAAGAGAATAATCTATAACAGATGATAAAAAATCCTAAAATATAACATTGATTCAAAATAATTGGAAGAAGATAATTGAATCAATTTAAAATATGGAACACATGGAACATGGCACGATCCTAAGTTGACTCAAACAAACATGCAAGACAAGACATGAACAGAAAGATAGAAGAGAAGAAAAACGCTTAGCTCTTGAAGATTCTCCAATTCCTAGCTCTAATACCAAATGATGGAAACCTTTTTGGAGACAACAGAAGACTACAATAATCTAAAGGGTTCTACATAGGCTGTATTCACGACCTCCAGTACTTGGAAAGAAGTTTCTAAGGCTTCTTCAACAATCTCAATGTAAGTAGTAGATGATGGTCCACACACCAATAAGTACTCTTCTCCAGAAACTATGATTAATTTGTCAACAATTATAAACTTTAGCTTCAGGTGTAAAGTGAAAGGTACAACACTAGTCATATGTATCCATGGTCTCCCCAATAAATAATTGTACGCTGGTAGTATATCCATCAACTGGAATGCTATTTGAAAAGTAAATGGCCCCACTTCCACTGACAACTCGACTTCTCCTATGACTTCTCTTCTGCTTCTGTCAAAAGTTTTCACTACCATGGTATTGGGACGTAAATGAATCCCATCGCTAGGTAATTTGTTCAACGTGGATTTCAACATTACATTCATAGATGAACCATTATCAATAAGCACACGTGATATAAAATGATCCAGGCATTTAACTGAAATGTGAAGAGCGTTATTATGGCCTAAACCTTCTGAAGGTATTTCATCTCAGTAAATGTTAAGTAATTATTAGTAGTAATATGGCTAACAATTTCTTTTAATTTATCCAGTGATATGTCCTACTCCACATGAGCTCCACTTAAAACTTTCATCAATAATTTCCGATGTGAAGTAGAATGCATTAATAACTCCAACAAAGATATCCTCGCTAGCATGTGATTAAATTGACCCACCACTTTATATTTGCTTTGTTGGATGAATTTCAAGAATTCATAGGCTTCCTCATCAATAATTTCTTTTCTTTCTTTCTCTTCAGGCCCTTGATTAGTTTGCAGATCTTTCCCCTTCAAGAATGTCTTTGTTTTTTGTACAGTCATTTCTTCTCTAACTTTTTCATGGCTTTTCTCATTCCTTAATTCTAAATGAGAGAAAAAATGACCACTTCGAGTCATACCCGCAATTCTAGAAATATTGTCAACTATTGCTTTGCTCGACTTTACGAATTCAAATTTTTGTTCTCTTTGTACGATATTGACACCATACCTCCAAGGGACGACTTTCTCATTTTTATATGGAAAAGAGGATGGGGCCCTAATCACCACTGGCTGATGGCCCATAGGCATAGGTGCGACTTTAGAAAAGTGTATCATCAATGGTTTAGGTACAATTATGTTCCATTCTTCTACCACAAGCACTTATTCTCCTTTCCTTTGATGAAAGACTTGTAGGACATGTCTATCCGTCAAGTCTTGCAAATTTTTTTGAATTGCTCACACTCATCAATGGAATTTCTAGCAATGAACATTCCATTGATGAATGGAAACCGCATCTATCATATGGATTATATTTCAATTCTAATAAACCTATTTGGCGAAGTGCTTTTAAAACATCTTTCAAAGAGCTCTTTATTCTAGTTAAGTCCCTCACCAAGCTTTGCTTCTCTTCATCAATGATGGCACTCACTAAAGCATTTACATGCCTCGACAAAGGATTATTATCTGCACTAGGCTTTTGTTCTTGAAAAGTAAGTCATCCTGAATCGAGCAAGGACTGAACTTTAAATTTAAATAAGTCTCAGTCGAATGACCAACCACCCCATCATGATAGTCACATTTCACATTTGTATCATAAGACTTGGGATACGGTGGTTGTAATGGCTTCATGGGATAGATAGCGACTAATGTATTGCTAAGAAGATTTGGTAAGAGCTCTATATAAGTCATTGGAATTGGAAATAATTGCACAACTTTCTCTTCTAGCATTAAAATTTTGACTCTAAACTTGATTAAGATTTGGCCCCTCTGGTCTAGGTTGATAAGCATTATGAGGCACAAACGAGGGTCAATAAGCAAATTGAGGTCGAGGAAAGTTCTGCTGGTATGTTGGAGTAGCATTTGCAACATAAGGAGAAGACCGCACATAATTGGGTTTGTTTTGGCATGACGAAGGTCCTCTCCAATACGACACAGTGGAAGTTGCCTGAAGCTCTCCCTCCTTCTTCTTATTGGGATTGAATCCAGGCTTTCTAGCATTTGCGACTATGGGCGGGCCTTGTGTAATTTTGCCATTCTTCAGCCCATACTCAATCCTACCGCCAACACTAACAATATTAGCAAAGTTAGAAGAGAAACTCTCCAGCATGTGTTCATAAAAGGAGATTGTAATGTCTTTACAAACAATGATACCATCTCCTTCTCATACAATAGTGGTTCGACTTGGGTAGATAGTTCTCTCCACCTCTCAGCATATTCTTTAAAAGTTTCAGCACTTTTCTTTGCCATGTTCTGAAGTTAAAGTCCACCTAGAGTCATATCCATGTTGCATTTGTATTGTTTTATGAAACCATCAACAAGATCTCTTCAGGAACAAATACAAATTGGTTCCAAGTGTATATACCAGATTAAAGCCATGCCAGTTAAATTGTCTTGGGAAAAAATACATTTACAATTTCTCATCATAAGCATGAACTACCATTTTTCTACAATACATGGTGAAATGGCTCTTAGGACAAGTAATGCCTTTATACTTTTCAAATTCTGACACTTTAAACTGAGGAGGGATTATGACATCAAATACTAAACATAAACCGATAGCATCTCCAAATCTACAACTACTACCCCCTTCAATCACCCTAAGCTTTTCTTCCAAGACTTTCAACTTATTCTTGGTTCTGTCAACATGGAATGATACACTATGAAACCCATTATGAATTACAGCCTTTGCAGGGGATTTCTAACATGTTATCACTTGAAGTTTGAATAATTGTTGCCAAAACTTACTACTAAATAACTTATCTCTATCTTAAACAATAGATTTAGGTATACCATGTAATTTCCAATATTCTACATAAACACCTCAACTACAATTCCACTATGGTAATATCCTTTAAGTGCAGCAAAATGACCATATTTACTGTGAAACCAAAAGAATTAGGTAAAACAATAACAAAATTCATTAATACATCTTTCCATATTTGTGTTGGTATAGAGAGTGGTTGCAGCAACCCAATAGGGACACATTTTGGGATTACACTTGTTGACATATCAAACATTGTTAAAAAATATACTAGCAACATCTTTCATTTTGGTCCAATAAAATCCCTTTTGAACTCTTGCCAAAGTTTATTCAATACCAACATGACCACCAATTGCAGATTCATGGTATTGCACCAAAATTTCTTTAATAAGAGTTTATTCCACATGTACCACTACTATCTTTTTCCAATACAATAATCCTTTCTTGGCAAAATAATTAGGATTTGTATTGGTGTTTGACAAGCAAGCTTCTAATTGATGCAATAGTTTGTTATCCTTCTTGACAACTTCCCTTACTATTTGCAAGAATATTGACTTAGGTTCAAACCATGACATCCTCAAAGATCTTGAAAGCCCATCAGTTGCTATGTTTTCCTTTCTTAGCTTATACTCAATGTGAAAGTCAAACCCCAAGAGATTGCATAACCATTTTTGTTGATCAGGTGTTTGTATAGACAAATCGGTGAGATGTTTTAAGCTCCCATGATTTGTTCTAATTACAAAATGATGGCCTAACAAATAATGTCAGAACTTACCTGATGCTTCTATTATAGCATACATGTCCCTTGCATAAGCACATTGTTTTTGCATTCTTGGAGAAATATGCAATGGAATGTTGTCTTTGGCTCAAGATAACTCCAATACCAATACCTAAAGCATCAGTCTCTAGGACAAATGATTGTCAGAATCTGGTAGAACAAGAACAAGAGCATGTGTTACTACTGTTCTGAGATCCTCATAAGCTATCTTAACTTTATAAGTCCATAAGAAGCTATCCTTCTTTAACAAATCAGACAATGGGGTTGCTAATGCTACATACCCTTTAATGAAACTTCCAACAATAACCTATCAAACCTAAATATCCCCTTAGCTATTTCAGGTTTGAAGGTTCGGGCCAAGTCATGATAGCTTCCACCTTATCTCTATCCATAGTAACTCCAGACCTAGACTGTATGTCCCAAATAATCAATCTCTTTTAACTTAAAGGTACATTTAGATAGTCTTACAAAAAAGTGATGCTGCTGGAGAATTTGTAAAATTGTCTTTAAATGTTGTAAGTGAGAAAACCAACATGGACTATAGGCCAAAATGTCATCAAAGAAAACAAAAATTGATTTCGTTAATTGTTGTTGAAAAATTTGGTTTAAAAGGCCTTGAAATGTTGCAGTTGCATTGGTAAATCCAAATGACATGACAAGCCCTTCATAATGGCCTTTATATGTCCTTGAATTTGTTTTCATCCTATCTCTAAACTTCATTAGGATTATGTGATAGTTAGACCTATTATGATCTAACTTGGAGAAGTACTTAACACCAAATTATTCATCTAACAATTCATCTACCATTGACATAGGACAAATACCTTTAACAATTGTAGCCTTTAAAGCTCTATAATTCTTGTAGAATGCCAATTCCCATCCTTCTTCTTTACCCATATAATTGGAGAAGAGACAAGATTATTCCTAGGTTGTATAATATCTTCATCCAACATATTTTGGACCATCTTTCAGTCTGAGTTTCCTGGTTGGGGGAGATATCAATATGGGCCATACTCTCACAAGATTAGAACCATCTATCCAATTAATAACATGGTTTTGGTCTCTATACGGTGGCAATATAGAGGCCATTCTATAAGTATGCATTAACAGAGCTAACTCTATCTCTGCAAGAATGTCTTGCAACTAATCATTGATAGAATTCAGAAGTTGAGATTTCAACATAATGAGTATGTTGTAACCCTTTCAATTGATGATATTCAACCTGTATAGGATTCTCATATTTGTGGCCCTACAATTTGGCAAAGTGTTCATCCACATGAAACTTTAAAGTTGACGTTCTATACTCCGCCAAATGTGGTCCAAAAGTAGCCAACTAGGATGTCCGCAAGGCCAAATCTGGTCTACTATAGGAAAGAGAAAGCAAATAGTTGTAATACATGATTTTGTATCTTTCACCTAAGATTCCTGACACAACCCTCCACAGTCAAATTACTACCATTTTCAACTACGACCTTGAATTGAAGGGCAAGTTATATGGGTAATTTCAAAAAGATGAACTATTATGGGTTGGATAAAATTATCATTATTACCATTGTCCAATAGAATTTGCACCAATACTTCTTAAATCTATTTTAGCGTCACTATTTCGTTGGCTCTTTTTAAGGTATTGTGGGGTAAATGATGCTCAAGTTTAAGATAAGCTCTGCAATGGGAGGAGGGTCGCATTCAAGTGTTTTTATCTCATATTCATCCACTTGCAACAAGAACAAGTGCTTGTTAGGACATCTATGGCTTGGAGTAAATTTCTCATCACAAGTGTAACATAGGAGTCATTTTTTTTAACATTGGCAGGTTTTATGGTGTGGTGGTTTTTGTCTTTGGAGTAGGTATAGTGGGGTAAGGCAGTGTTTAGGTTAGTAAGGTTGGAGAAATTTGGTTGAAATCTATTGGAAGGAAAATAGGTAGAAGGTTTCTTAGCATATTTATCCTTAATTAACCTTACCAATGAAATAGCCTTCCATAATTTTCGGTTTCATACCACTTAGAAAGCAGTCTAACAATGTCTCAATTATTAACCTTGTACTCTATTGGACAATGTAGTAAATTCATGATAAAACTCACTCATAACCAAATTGAGAGTTTCAACAAAGTGGAACAAGGACATTCATACGATGATGGACCAAATTTTGTTTTTAATGCTTTAATGAATCCCTTAATGATTGGAATAGATTGGTCTTAAATATCATTTGGAACCAAGGAAGAACATCGTTGTGCATATGAACTACAACTAGTTAGTTGTTGATCCTCATAAGTATGATAATAAAAAAAAAAGGTTTAAATTTGAAAATCCACTACAACATATCTCTCTATCAAAACATGGAAAATCTAACTTGATGCTTCTTACATGAAATGGCTGATTGAACATCGAATCTTTCATTAAGCTCAATCCACCATTAGCTTGTTTTGAATATAAATTTAAAATAAGCTTTAACCCAACAAATCACTTTGAGTTATCCTCTTCTAGTTTATTTCCATCCAAATCAATGTTTGTTTGATCGCATCCAACATTCATTCATGTCATCTTGGAGCTGTTTGACTCTCCTATGTTTAGCCTTTTAATAGGATATTGAGCTAATTACCGATACACAAGCTCTTCATTGTCGAACCTAAAAGGTGTAAAAACTTAATATTTAAATTATATTTCAAATAAAGACTTAATATTTAAATTATATTTTTCATAAAGACTTAGGCTTTGTTTGGTTGGGGGAGTGGATTTGAGATAATGGATTTGAAGGGATTTGAGTGGATTGTGTGTGGATGGTAGGGTTGTTTGGATTAATGGATGGATGGTAAGATTTGAAGGGATTTGAGCAGATTGGTTATGAAAGTTTGAGAATGATTTGATAGATGTTATAGATTTGTTTTTATTTTTTAATTGATATATTTCTTAAATTACTAATTAACCCTTGTGGAATAAGATGATAAAAAATTGAAATGAATTATAAACATGCATAACAATTAAAAATAATAATTTCACACAACTCTCACAAAAATATATCAACTAAATTATTTAAAAATAAACATAAATCCTAAATAATAAATACTAAATAAATAAAATTATTATAAAATTCAAATTATAAACTGCATACTAATTAAAAGTTATAATTTCAGACAACTCCCACAAAAAACATATTTTCTAAATTATTTAAAATTAAACATAAATTCTAAATAATGCAATAAAATCACAAATTTATTATTCTATTAAAATATACAATTTACTATAAATCATAATTAATTGAAATCCGTAAAAAAAAAAAAATCGTATAGTCTAAACTACTTTTTTTATTGAAATTTACTATTGTTTTTGTAAGTATAAATTACTTTTACATTTTACTTAAATTGAAACTTTTAAAATTATTAATCTAAATAAAAATAGTTTGCAATATTTTGTGGATACTGGTACATATTAATAATAATTGTAAATCTTTTCTAAATTTACCTTTTTATTAATTCTCTTACTTAAAAAGTTAAATATTTTTTTACTATATTTTTAAGAGATTAAATACGAATTTGTTGAATTCTTATTTTATTTCTAGAAAAATATTAATAAGTTATAATAAAAAAATATATAAACAGTCTACTTAAATTGACTATGAAAGGTGTACTCAAATTTGAAATAAAGAATATTAATAAATAACATTTAATTAAAAGTAATTATTTAAAATTAAGTATTGTTATTAAGATATATATGATTACCATTAAATGTTATATTTGATATTTATTTACTTTTAATCATTTTGTAATTGATTGTTCTTAAAATAATGATTAGTAAAAATACAAATAATATATTATATTTTTTATTAAATGCTACAGTGTACATGACAAACCCTAAACCCACTTTAAAGGGATATTTTGTAATTTTCAAAGTCATGACCCACTTATAAGGGTATTTCGTAATTTTCACCTCATTTGTGAGGGCTATTTCGTAATTTCTACTTCATTTATGAGGGCTATTTCGTAATTTTAAATTACATCCCTTCAAATATCTTCACATGATGAAAGATATCATCCTGCAAATCCCTCCTCATCTATCCTCTCAAATTAGGTAAACCAATCAGACTTCATCCCTCTAAATCCATCCTCTTGAACAATAAATCCTCTCAAATTGGTTCAACCAAACACACCCTTAATATTTAAATTATGTTTTGAATTTATCTTTTGATATTTTAACTATGTATTACTTAGTGTTCTTGTCTGAATTAAATGAATATTGTTTAAGTATTCTCTACTATTTAAAATTTGAGAGCTGATACTTTGACAACCCTAAGTGGCATAAACCACTTAACAATGATGACATGTAAAAAAATGATTTTTTTAATTTGCTTTGTAGGTCCAAGAGAGATGAAGAGTTGATGATTAACATTAACATGAAATGTGTCCTTTCATTTTCTGCTTTTTTTTCTAGACAGGGACAATATAATAAGTAAATGTAATATATGTGAAAACTTTGAAAAATTCACCAGAATATAAGGATATTTTATATTAACTAAATATCGCATGAATATTTACTTTAATAATAATAATAACAATATTTCTATTTTTTAATATTAAACCATTTAATTAATATTTATTTATAAAAAATACCTCAACAATTTTATTTTATTTTTATTTTAATTATTTAGATATTTTTTTACAAATTAGAAATATAGACTTTAATTCAAAACAATTTTATAAATTTTTCCAATTTAAATTTATTATTAAAAAATTAAAATAATTTATTATTTTTATATTATTTTTTCATCTTAATTTAAATTAATTGATAATTACAACTACTGTCATAACGGTTATAATATTTCACAATCCTACCTATTTTTATCCGTTATTTTGAAATTTGAATTTTTCTGTCAATTCTACTATATTTTCACTACCTTTTAAGCCTTAAATTTACATATTTATCCTTTACCACGTATACAATACCTTTCACCACATATGCAATTTGTTACACGTCATGGTTATCAAGTGGGCGTAATTTAATATGCAGTTGTTAAAGTATTTTTTTTCCTTAAAATTTTAATAAAATTATCTATACATACATTGACATCATGAAACATGTAATAACTATACTTTTATTGACATAAAACTTCCTTTGGATGAAATAAACACTTATTTCTATTTATTTTTTTTAATCTAATTGATTAGACCTTCTTCTTTAGCTATCATCCCTCTTCATAGTTAATCATATATAAAAACAATAAATACTTATATTGTTTTTGAAGAATTTAATCAATCACATATTCATTGGTGGATTACGTAAGGCAAATAAAATCGACTACATCTCTTATTGGAGATATTTGTTTATGAATTCTCTAAACGACCTTATTTTTTCTTCAACTGAGCACAAACTTCATATTATATTAACTAATCTATTAAGAATCATCTCAAAGGATTCTGCATTTGATGAAGCCAAGCATTTGAACAAAGGCTAAGCAAAAACATGGAAGCTCAAGATAGAGTCTTAGGCCTTATCTTAGTAGGTGTGAGTGAGAGTGATTGAAGATGAAGGTATATTTGTGGAATGTTAGAGCTAGTGGAGAAGCTCCTTGATTGGTGATTTGATGAAGAAATTGCTTGAAAAATTGGCTTGGATGAAGGAAGACCTTAGATTCTTAGTTTGGAGTAATTTTAACTTGGTTTAGTTCTCTCTTGCATTGCTCTTCTTCAAATTCAAGTGAAGATTACACTTTTAAAATGGTTTTTAAAATTGAAGTGCTGCAGAGTAAAAAAAACCTGTTGTTTCTCAAAACAACCTGTTGTTTTGCCAAAACAACCTATTGTTTGTCAAAACAAGGTTGTTTTGCTTAACAGTTTCAACCAATTTAAATATTAGATTTTTACTGCAACATTTAAATCTTTGTTTCTTGATTGTTTTGCCTTGAGTTCTTGGATTCTTTGGATCTGTTTTTCGTTTAATAACTTCTCTACTAGTTTTGTGGCATTAACCTTGTAGTTATCTTATCAGATTATCCTAGACTGGTTTCATTATAATTCTTTGGTTGATTACTCGTGTTGTTCACTGCATATTTGAGCATACCTATTAGTGAATATTTTGGCCTATAAATTGTCTCATTTTAGCATAGTGTGTTAACATTCAAGCTGTGATTGCTGTTGCATCATTAGTCTACTGGTTTTGTAATTTTTGATATATTGGTACTGCTACATTAGAGGTTTTACAGCTGTGATAACTCTTTAATTTGAAAACAGTTTTTTATAGTGCTTCATATTTTGGTGGTATTTTCAATCATCAGTTCACCTCTCATTTCTTCTGTAAAATATTGCACTAGAGTAAATTGGTTATGCAAAACTGGTTTCTTTTACCAAGTCTTGACGTTGCTTGTATTCTAAGTTCTCTTTCATATATGACTTTCTATACTTGGGTGTTTGTTCTTATTCACATTGATATTTGTTTCAAAATCTTGAGTAGTGTATTCCTTTTAAGGGTATATTAAAATTGTATTGTTATATAATTGTCATAATTGTCGCACGTGTTTCACTGATTTATTTACACTACTGCAGTATTAATAATTCAATATGTTGTTTTTTGGTTTAACCTGTTAATTCTCTGCTGCTTGCTAGAAATATGTCTAAGTGCTGAAAAGGATTCTTTAACAAGTTGTTTTTATTTCAACCTGTTATCTGTTATTTCTAGAACTGTCAGAAATCTTTAAACAAGTTGTTTTTGACTTGTAACAAGTTGTTTTACTGGTTGAGCATACTTAATCTCATTTTAACTTGTTGTTTGTGCATTTAACATGTTGTTTTAGGTATTCTCTACATTGTAATCATAATTTAATAAAAATACTCATTTATACTTTCCAAGTTTTCAAAAAGACTCGATAGTTCAATTCACCCCCTCTTGAACTTGGACATCATATTTTTTAACAATTGGTATCTAAAGCGGGTTGTTGAAAGTTATTCGAGTTGATCCTAAATGGCTGAGAATAAACATCCTTTTGTTGAGGGTGCCTCGATTGATAGGCCACCTATGGTTTGTGGGTTGAACTATCAATTCTGGAAAGTCAAAATGAGAATTTTTATTGAATCTATTGATCGTAGTGTTTGGGATGCTATTGTTAATGGACCGTATGTGCCTAAATTGCTTATTAATAATGTGTATGTTGATAAACCTTGGTGTGACTGGACTAGTGAAGAAAGTAAGAAAGCTCAGTATGATAGCGTTGCTAAAAACATAATAACCTCATCGCTTAATCTTGATGAATTTTTCAGGGTCTCACAGTGTACATCAGCTAAAGAGATGTTGGACATCCTAGAAGTAACGCATGAGGGAATGAGCGACGTTAAAAGAGCAAGAAAACACGCTTTGATACAAGAATATGAGCTATTCAGAATGAAGTAAGGGGAGACAATAGTGGAAGTACAGAAGCGATTCACCCATATTGTTAATCACTTGATAGGTCTCGGGAAGGTATTCGATAAGGAGGAGCTCAACATCAAAATTCTGAAGTGTCTGGACAGAAGCTGGCAATTGAAGGTCACTACCATTTCAGAGACACGAGACCTCACTACCTTGACCACTGCTGCATTGTTCGTTAAACTCAGAGAGCATGAACTAGACATGAACAAACTTAATAAGCAAGAACAAGGAGAAAGAAAACATAAAGGAATAGCTCTGAAGTCTGCTGTACAGAAAGAGGATAGTGAAGATGAATGCTCCAACAGTTACAGCGAATCCGAGACCTTGACACTGCTTACAAGGAAATTCAGCAAGTTCCTAAAGAAAAAAAGGAAAGGATGAAAATCAATCATCAAAAAGGTATACAAAAAGGGCTGATAATTCATTTAATTACACTTGCTTTGGTTGTGGTAAGCAGGGACACATAAAGATGGAGTGTCCGAATCAAACATTTAAGGAGAAAATCTTAGAGAAGAAATTTGTAAAGAAAAAGAAGTAGAGAAAGGCGTACGTTGCATGGGAAGAAAATGACACTTCTTCCTGCTCTTCAATGGATAAGAAAGAGGAGGCAAATCTCTGTATGATGGTGGGGCAAGGCACGGAAAGTAGTTTGCGTTCTAACATATCCTTTACTTATGAAAATTATAGCACTTTGTTGAAAGCCTTTAGGGAAACTCATGAGGAGGCTAATCGTTTGGCCAATAATAGACTCAAGGGTCTAAACAATTGGTTGGAGAGTAAAGTGAAACAATAAGAAGAAGAACTATTGAATTTAAAAACTGATTTTGAATGCTTGGAAATTATTCATAATAGTTCTTACTGTAATTGCTCTAATGTTGCTAAAGAATCCAATTGTGAAAATTGTGAAATTTTACAAGGAAAGGTGAACTATCTGATTAAAATAGTTTCTAAACTTTCCATGGGAACTGTAAATTTAAATGCGCTGCTTGGATCTCAAAATTGTGTTTTTAAGAAAATAGGCATCGATTTCCAAGATGATTTTCCAAAGAAGGTGAAGAAATTTAAAAACTTTTTTAATCATGATAGTACACCATCTTCACCATTTGTTACTTGTTTTTATTGTTTGGAAAGAGGGCATACAATTAGACATTGTAGAGCTAAATTGTATTATTTGTCTAAAGGCCTTGTGAAACGGGTTCCCAAGGGTACCGTTAACATGAATGGACCCAAGTTTAATAGGGGACAAACTCTTGCAACTTAACTTGTTTTGTAGGGACTTTGGATAGCCAGGAACCAATTGTGGTACCTTGATAGCAGGCGATGCTTCAATGTTTATAAACTTAAAGATGAGGCAAGAAGGCTTTGTGACATATGGAGATAATAACAAAGGAAGAATCCTTGGTAGAGGTGATGTCGAGAGTCATGACTCGATAATAATCAAGGCTGTGTTGTTGGTGGATGGACTGAAGCATAACTTGTTGAGCATCAGTCAGTTGTGTGATAAAGGCTACATTCAAAGCAGACTTGTGCCTCATATCAAATCCATCAACTCATCAAACCTTGCTTATTGGTAAAAGTGTAAACAATATTTACATGCTTAACATTTGTGACATTGAATCTAGCATAACTTGTTTGCTCTCCAAGAATGATGATTCATGGCTCTGGCATAGAAGGGCAGATGATGAGGAAAATAGTAGTGAGTTGCCGCAAAGAAATAATCAGCTAATTCAGAAATTCAACCAATTGAATTTATCTGATAAAGAGTCAAGTGAAGAGGCAACTGAACAAGAAGTACCAACTCATGGAGAAGTACCACCTGCACCTAGGAGTAATGCAGATCTACCAAGAGAATGGAGGATTCCTCGGGAGTTATCTATGTGAATTGGTTATGCAGAACTGGTTTCCTTTACCAAGTCTTGAGGTTGCTTGTATTCTAAGTTCTCTTTCATATCTAACTTTCTATACTTGGGTGTTTGTTCTTATTCACATTGATATTTGTTTCAAAATCTTGAGCAGTGAATTCTTTTTAAGGGGATATTAAAATTGTACTTTTATATCATTGTCATAACTGTCGCGCATGTTTCACTGATTTATTTACACTGTTGTAGTATTAATTATTCAATCTACTGTTTTCTGGTTTAACCTATTAATTCTTTGCTGCTTGATAGAAATCTAAGTACTGAAAAGAATTCCTTAACAAGCTGTTTTTATTTCAACCTGTTATCTATGATTTCCAGAACTATCAGAAATCTTTCAACAAGTTGTTTTTGACTTTTAACAAGTTGTTTTACTGGTTGACCATACTTAATCTCATTTTAACTTACTGTTTGTGCATTTAACCTATTGTTTTAGGTATTCTCTATATTGTAATCATAGTTTAATAAAAAAACAATGTCCTGTCTACAATAAAAGCAAGGATTCTTGGTGTTAAGTCTGCCAACTGAGTACCTCCTGGGCTCAGTATTCTGGTTTCTTAGGCAAGACCTGAAAAACTGTGGCTTGTTAAACCCCTCTAGTCTAACTGTATGGCTCCTTCCAATTGGGATTCAGGCATTGTGCAGTCCAGCAACTGCAAGCCAGACCTAATCATTTATGCAAATGTCAACTCCCTTCACTTGGGAGTATATTGTCTCTTCATTGTACCACATGTCTGTAAGAAACACTGTGACCAAATTAGGATAGACATTTTTTAATAGCCTCATGAAATTCTCCAGCTTTTGAAATTTTAAGGCCTCTCTGACCTCATCCAGCTTCTCCTTCAACCATAGCATCCTAAGAAACTTAGGAGCTATTATCGTTTTTCTAATGTAGTCCCTATGAAACTCTTGCATGCTTTCATGATTTCCCACAAACCATCTCTCAAGGTAGTCTGTTTCAGTGTTTTCAGAAGGCTCAACATTTTTGACAAAAGCTCTCTTGTTTCGGTTTCTAGGAGTGGAAGAGGATGCCATTTTAGAGGATTGGAATTAGGCTAGGTTGATGTTTTATGTCCGCTGAATGTGAAGAATGCAATGTGTTAGCACCAAGGCTAAGCATGTGATTTGATGAAGTCAATATTCTGAGCACCAAGGCTTAGCATGTGAAGCTGATGAAGACTGCCTCATGAAGAATCTGTTGGAACCAACCTGGACCAGAATTGTTCAAGTGAAGACTTTGTGCCAACATGAAGATAGTGGGGTGATTAGGTCTTGGTTCTTAGTTGGGTTTGTGTGTTGGTGATTGGCTTAGTCCTTAATCACTAGTGGCATGGTTCATCACTTTAGAGGTGCTAAAAAGATTCACAAATATTTTTATTAAAATTGTTTTTAATAAAAATAACCCAAACTGTTTTTGCTGGAAAAAGGTTTTTCAATCAATTGAATTTCTAAAACAATCGATTGAATGT
>Ga0099825_1003678_pt1 | contig 20361 bp, 16 predicted proteins | sample SiratroredBW_FD_76838 | JGI IMG/M metagenome (GOLD analysis project Ga0099825, IMG submission 76838) | Root nodule microbial communities of legume samples collected from California, USA - Siratro red BW | ecosystem: Host-associated > Plants > Roots > Nodule | place: USA: California | collected... | reverse complement strand
CCTTAGTAGGTATTTTTGTCCCACTCAAATATGTATGTGAGTGTATTTTGTTAGAGTTAACAAGAAAGAGAGAGAGAAGCTTTGGAAAGTGGGTACTTACAGACTGTGGATTCCTCATGTTTTGTGATCCATTGTCCAAGTAAGGAGAACTCAGTGCCTGAAACCAAGAAGGAAAAGAAAAGAAAGAAACAGCTAAAGAATGTTATGGAGAGAAACATTAAAATTGGTGACACTTAAATGCATGTTCTATCACTAATGCTCAATATAGCTTGCAGTGTATAAAATATGAGGGAGAAACATCACCTCAATTTGACCCTGAAGGAATCTTATGTATCCAATTGCTTCAAACAAGACAGTAGCTGTGTCAGTCTGCAAAAGTGAAACACACACATCCCACAACCACAGCACCGGTCATGTGTCTCTTTTAAGGTTAGAAACGAGATAACGATAAATGGGAAAAAAGTAAAGAGGAAGGCAATAGTTGGAGATCATAAAGGAACTGTTCGTGGGGTCTCCTTAAACACTAAAACCAAACACACAAGACACGTGTAATAAGTATGGTGTATAGTTTTTGTATTCAGTGAGTTTATTGCGTTTGTAGTGATTGGAGTGGTTTGTTTATTACCTTTGCGAATGGGCAAACTAGATGGTGAAGGGTTGTTATTCTATCGCTTAGCTTCTCCTTTCTCACCTGATTAAGAGATAGTTAGTACATGAATTCATATGTTTTTCTCTCTTTCCACTATAATGCATATTTACCTGCAGAAAGAATATTACATTTTTAGAGAGAGAGAGACGACATAAAAAGACAACACACAACCAAACAATCACTCAGTTAAAGATCACCTTGAGTGGTGGTTGGCTTGAAGATGGATGACTTTCAGTCTTCTTATAAACTCCACCCGTGACTGTGGTATTACACTTGAAGAGAACGAGAGACAGATCATGAAAAATAGATTTGAAGGAATAATTAATAATATAATCTATGCATGTTTAAATTAGTAATGAAAATTAGGTGAAAGCGTATACAGTAGATGAGAGAATACATGTATAAAAAAAGAGGAATTATAAGAACATGAGTCTTACATCGGATGTGTGATCTGGTAGTTGGTTCTTCCTATGATCTTCCTTGTTATAAGTGAAATCCAATAAATTATCACTGCTGAAGCTAGCAACACTAGACCTAGGGGAAGAAGAAACTGGCACCATGTGTGACCAAGGTGCTCCAGAAACCTGAAATTCCTGATCATGTCCCTGGTGATAGAGGTTACCACTTTGGGAAACCTCTTGCTTTATTACATCAACCATAGGAGATATGGGGGATGGATTAAGCATGTGCTCATTCCATTCATCCAACTTTTTTGATTGAAAATGACTGAATGCCACTCTCTCCTCCTCTCCTGGTAAACCAGTGCTGCAAAACAGGCATAACCGAGATTCATTTTACACTGACAATATAAAAAGAAGAAAAACCATGGTGATTAAAGTATTCAAGCTGGTATATTTAACAGTTTTTGAAACACTTAAAAAGAGAAGTGGAAGATATGTATTGATAAAGAAGGCATGCACAACGAAGAGAGAAAGAGAGAGAGAAGGGGTAGGGTGCTTACAAATAAAGTTGGCTCAATGACTGAGGGCGCTCTGGGTTTTGAGTGGAAGAATTAAACGGTATTGAAGAAGATCCAAGCACATACTGGGGAGGTATCAAAGATGGTGGATAAGTAGTCCACCAGTTAGGGTTCCCAGCCATCATTGGCAGAAGAACAGAAAAATCTTTATTATTTGTCTCGTCTTTATTATTGGAACCAAAAAGACTCATTTCAATCAGTTACAGTTTTATGTGATGAAGTTCTTAAAATTTCTTCACTAACCTGTGATACCTTGTCAAATGGATCCTCAGTCCTGGCACCAATTAATGGTAATTCTTCCTCATTGGAACCATTTTCTTGTGTTACCTTTGATTCTTGATCTGCAGTAGGTCCATAAGCCCAACTGCATACTAGATAATACAGTAAATTAATAGCACTGAGTGTGACAAGAACCCAGTAGTACTTATCAAAATGACCCTTGTTAATATTATCTGAGATCCATCCATCTTTTCCCCCTCTTGAAGTAACCTTTTCCACAACACTGAATAGTAAAGAAGATAACAAAAATCCTACAGCCATTCCCAGTCCAAAAAAGGAAGAAGCAATGCTTGACATGGACTTTGGAAACTCAGTGTAATAGAACTCATTCTGGCCTACTACATTGAATGCTTCAGCTATGCCACCCAAGCAAAGTTGAGGAAAAAGCCACATTGCAGACATATTCAAAACTGCATGTGTGTCATTAACATGCCCCTCACTAATTGCTCTCCTTCTCCTTATAGTCTCAACAATTGCTGCAGTTACCAAGTGGAGAAAAGAAAAAAGCAACCCAAGACCCATTCTTGTCTTGGAACTGATCCTAATTGGTTTGCCTCCGAGCTTTGATGCCAGAGGAATAATGACACGGTCATAAAGAGCTATCCAAAGAAAAATTGTAAATATCATGATTACGGTCAAAGAACCTGCTGGAACTTCAAAGTTTGGTGTGATATGTCTGTTAAGGGATTTAGCTTGCAGCAATCCAAATGAACCTCCAATGTTAAGATACATCATGATCCCCGTAGACCAAAGGGGAATAACTTTTACAATAGCTTTTAGTTCTTCTACTTGATCAACTGTGCACAGACTCCATGGATTCAAGGTTGATCCATCAGAGGCTAGATCTTTTTTTGGGTCCTTAATGAAGCAAGCTTTATTCAGAAACCTGAAAGAAAACACAGCATCACCAGAAGCTTATTGTTATTTCATACAGTGTGTAAGCAAAAGATAACAATAAGGGTAGTGTGAATATGTGATTCAATTCAACCTTAGTTTATCAGTTGGAACAACTAGATCAGAGTCCTTGCTATGATGATACATTCCATCAGAGATCTTATGCGGTAAGCGCAGTTTCCTGTTCTTACAGGCTACAACAATGACACGGGCAAAGCCAGTGAGCAAGCTGTTGTGTGTTTTATGCTTTACATAGAGTGGAGAAGCCAGAAAAAAGAGAAAAGTGGAGAAGAACATAAGTGCTGCTGGCACTCCAAAACCTAGTTTCCATCCAAGATGATCTTGGATATACACAATTCCAGTGAAAGCAATTATGACTGATATCGCTGAGGAAGCATAGTACCAGCTGAAGAATATCTCCAATGCCCTTTGGTTATTGGGGTTATCTTTTCTATTCACCTGGTCAGCACCAAAGGCCAGGGAACATGAAAGGCCACCATTTCCAATGGACATGAGCGCAAGGGAAGAGATTAACATTGCCATTTGCCCAAATGTTGCTGATACACATCTTTCAGTTTCAGAATTGCAATGAGGAGGCCGAGCCTCTGGGATCATGGCTGTTAGCCACAATAGTGTCATTCCCTGTGATTAGGAGTGAAAACAATACTATGAAACATTCTAAATATTTCCTCATCTTCCAAGTAACCACAACCATAAGGAAATTTTGGAAGTTGAATTTAGACTAAATGCACAAATACTATGTATCTGATGAGATACGATTATTCTACAATACTCGATAAAACAATAATTGTAGCACTGTGAGAAATGTTAAACAAAAAACACAAAGAATTTCATGTCACACTCAAGGAATAAAATAGATCCCTTAAATAATGAAATGAATATTATGAATTAACTAAACTAATGACTTGTAGAGATAATATGTACAAGTTGAAACATAAAAGTAATACTAGAAAAATATAATAAAAACTTCTTCTAACATACTAACAGTTTAAACTGAACTGAATAATTAACAGAACTAATTCAGTTATGTCAATGAAATAATTAATTCAGTTACACTAACATACTTGTAAAACATATTATGTTTATAGTACTTGATACTATAGATATGTAAAATACTATCTAAATATGTGGATAAAAAATCATGAAACATAACAACTACAATTGGAATAATGCAAATCGAACATACTTCTTAGACATTACTAAAACTAGAATAAAAACTATAAACTACTGATATATAAATCACTTCCTATTGTCTACAAATAAAAAAGTCTCAATCTCATTCATTTTTTGAAACCATCTATAAAAGGGACAATTTCCATTTTGGTTCATCAATGAAAACGTTTTTATGTTTCTATATGATGCATGCTGTTATGTCTGATATTAGACTTTCATAACTTCTTTCAAAACTAGGATATGGATAGGTGAATCAAATTAAAGTATCATTGAGGATGACATTAGATGGTTACTGTGATGAGAGAAAAGGAACAACAGCTAATACCTACCAAGAAAGTGATGAAGGAACCTAAACCAACAGCGAGGAAGCGACCCAGATCAGAATCAGCAATGAATGCCCCAGGAAGAGGCATGAAATTGGTGGTTGCAACAGATAATAGGAGTATCTTGGTAGCTGTGCCCAAATGAAGATTGTAACTTCCCATCAAATACAATACCATATTGGGGAGAAGCCCCAAGGTTGCCACTCTCGCAAGTGCTTCATTTGCTGCCATTCACTCCATCAAGTCAACACACAAAACACAAATGACAAAAAAACAACACAGGATCTGAAAGAACATAGTCCGAGGTTGAACAGAACACAAACCTATGATGAAAGGCATGGTAACGAGGCCACCCTTAGCACGCCCTTGGAGTTGAGAAATTCGGTGAGAAGCCATTTGGGGTTGCGCTGAACAAAGCTCAACCTCCTTCTCCATTGGTCTCCCACTGTTACTTAACTACTGACCTTCTCCAAAAGCCAAAATATACATGAAATACACATGTTTATTTCTCCATCTTCTTCTATCACACCCTCAATAGTCAATGTTTTTCCATTGGCAAAGGCTTCTTCAAATTATAAGTCTTGTGGCAAATGTTTTCAATTAGAATCCAGTGATTAACTAATTTACCAAAATCAGAAAATTAGTTAATACATGTTCTTACATTAAATTTTTTCTTAGGCTTATATAATATGGAATTTAGAAAAGTATTTACCATTAAGAGTATTTTTATTTTAAAAAAATAATACAAATATATTTTGAACTAAGTTTCATAAAATAAAATAAAAACTAAACCTGAATTTTAATTCGGGGCATGTAAAAAGATTGAAAGTTTTCTAATTAGGATATAATGATAAAACATGTAATCTAATAATGGATAACTATGTATAGCAAGAATTTATAAAAGTTAAAACTTTATAATTAGAACTGTAAAATTGTTCAGTGTCTTCTTTTTTTTCATGTTTCTTATCCTTTGAAGGTAAATTTCTCTAAAGCACAATTAAACATGATTAGTACAAACAAATTATATATGTAATTCTTTAAAAAAATTATATTGTTCTTTTAGCGTATTTTTTTTCTCTAACATGTTTAACAAAAAAAATTATCATAAATATCAATATATTACAAAGGTGATACTTTAATACTATTAAGAGAGAAGCTTGTAAAAAATGGTATCTAATTTTTATCCCAAATCAAACAGAAGCACATCTTACTTTTTTGAAAATTTTAAAATTTTCATTTTGGTGTAACTTTGTTTCAAGATTTTCATAATAGATAAAAAAAATTATTTTTTCTACCAATAAATCGTGTGAAACTAATACGATTTCATTATTAATATAATACAATTTCATTTAATGATGTCATAACACTATAATATCTGTATTAAAATCTCTGTATTAGAGACTAAATCGTACTGCAATTAATGTATTAATATTTTAACTTAGACTCTGTTATCCTTATAACACGATCTCAATTAATTTATATTGAGATGATACTCTTATTGCATAATTTTAGTGTTTTTAAATTTTAAAACTTTTATTTTTCTTTCTTTGAGTTAATTATTATTGGAAAATTGAAATTAAAAATAAAAATTAAATTATTATTAACTGCATTCAATTACTATATTAAATTTACAATTACTAATATCACACAATAATTAAATTAAATTGTTAACAAAATACTTTTGCTGAATAATTAAATTATAAGTAATATTCTAACAATAATTAATTGATACAATTATTAATTATTTAAATACAAGACTAATGTAAGTCGGTGTATTTTAGTAAATTAGGAATAATTGTCTACAAGACTAATTTACTAAATTAACGGCAAACTAAAATATTCTCTATATTTTACGTTATTTTGTTTTATTGAATATTCTCTATATCACGGCAGCTAGCGTTTTAGGGCGGTTGTGCTCTTTTTTGTAAATTAGGATTTCCTTCATTACAAAAAAAAGCACATCTTTTCTCTCAAGGTCAGGCCTAAAATAAAACCCTTTCTATTAGGGTTATTAAAGTAACTATACCAAAAAGTTAACTTTCATTTCTTCATTATCTCCTTTATTCTTTCATTTTATTTCTTTTGTTATTAAAGTAAAAAGGTAACTTTTATTCCAGCTCATTCTCTATTTTTTTGTCTCCTTTATTATTAAAGGAACCACTAAAACAAACTGAACACTAATTAATCACATATGAGTTATTTTTTACAACATTGTTTCGGTCATAAAATCACATAGTGTTCCTATACACTACCAATTTCAAATTATTTTTGAACTTGAAGAAATTATTATTGTGAAGTAACATTGAGTATCACAACATTTCCAAATTGAAGAATACAAAAATACATTTGAATGTTCATATTCTTTTACAGAGCAGCTAGCAACAAGATCAACTAATGCAGTAGCATTACACATAGGTAACATCTCCACTTCACATTACAATTTAGCTTTGCAGATATCAACCAACACCTTTGAGTCATGCAATGGAACACAAATCAAGCTTTGGCTTTGCTCCATTCTTGTAATGTTGGGGTTGCAACTCCAATATTTTTCATGTCAAACAAATTGGCTGAAACCATCCAAAATTATTGGTCATCATGTCAACAAGCAAAAATTGTAAAACATGTACTTAAATTTCCATTGCAAAGGGGTCTTTCAATAGATGATTATCAAAACAAAGTTGCTGCCAATTGCAGATCTTTTGTCAGACAGAAATTGAAAATGATACCTTGATGAACATCTGGTGTGGCTGCTGCAGTAGCATCAGCAATAACAGTCACCTGTGGATAGTCTAATGCTACAGCATCAAACACAGTTTGTCTGATACAATTTGGAGTCTGAATTCCTACAAGAATAATTAGTTCACATTTCTTCAGTAATTAGGTCACAAGAATGAGAATTGAATCAAACTTATATAAGAGAATGACAATACTCTCAACTCAAAATCTTAAAACATTAATTTATAGTATTATTTTTTATATATTATTCAAATTTTTAATTCTTATACCATGTGACTTAGATTCACACTTTAATATTTAACAACATTAAATATATTATACTTACCACTGATGACCAGATTATGAATTCCTGTGGCTTGAAAAACTGAATGAAGGTGTGTGGCAAAAAATGCACTGAACCTGGTCTTCACAAGTTTATAATCCTCTTCTTTAATTACCAACCCATCAACTAATCCTGCACCTTCACTTCTCTTACACCCTATTTTAGCTTTCCATTCTGTAAAATAATGTCGACGAAAGAGTTCAACATCTCTTCCTAAGGGATCGTTTTCGCGTACTACCTGAAAACATTATCACGTATACCTTGTTCAACAATTACACCTTCTATATTATACATTTATCTTATTAAAAATTTTCATTAAAATTTATCCACCTACAATTTTCCTTTTAAATAAAAATATTACATCGGTTATAAATAATAATTAATCAAATATATAATTTTTATATCAGTTAGAAGATATAATTGATATAGTATTTTTTTCATCGTCTCATTTTCATCCTATTAAATGAGATATTATATCAATTGTAATTTCTGACCAATATAATATCTTTTAATTAACACTTCTAAAGTACATTAAAGATAAATATTTTTACGTTGATGATTTATCAATCAATATAATATACTACGTAGATTCTGGAAAAACCTTTTACATTACTTATATAAACATCAATTTTAGAATTAATGTAAAATATCTTCTAAAATTGATATAAAATATTTTTTCTTTACTAGTAAAATTTATAAAAGCTAAAGTGGTTTACAAAAGGTGCGGTGAGAAGGTTAGTTATTATTACCCAAACTATGAGAATGCCACGCTCCCTGGCAATTTCCACAGCCTTAACCACATTTGGAACAATGTCTTTCCCTGCTTTTAGTGCCACAGGACTCCAATCTTCTATAAAATCTTTCTGCAACATCACAAACCCAGAAAACACACTGCTTAATTTCTCCAAAAACATTGTAATCAACCTAAAGCTTTTAGTAATTCTACAATTTCCACATAAGATAATCGAATGTTACTATTAGTTCTAACATGATAACAAAAGAAATATTGCCGTAAATAAAAACCTTAAATACATCAAATTGAAGTATTTAACAATTTCGATGCAGAACAAGGTTAAAGAGTTTACTAAGTACCTGCATGTCGATGACAAGAAGAGCTGTGCGTTTCCAATCCTCTGCCATTTCTGAACAACAACTATACAAACATGAACAATGTCAAAAGGAAAATAATGAAAAGAAGGAAAACTCACAAAACTTAATTAGACAAATGGAGCTTTAAACGTGAAGCACGGATATAGAGTCTCTTTTTTGATAAATTTTTCATAAATACATAAAAGCTTACATAAATAAATATTTTTATAAATTAAAATATGAATAAATAATGGGGGAATATATTAGGTGTGTCACCCATAAGCTATTAATAGATAGATATTATTTTATATAAATTTTATTATCCATAATAAATCCTTCTAATCAATGAACTGAACATGAAAGAGAGACAAGACGTGGATCACGCCGACGAAGTTTCACCCATAAGCTTATTCTCAATTATCAGCACTTAACTTTTCAGAAATTCGGAGTTTCATCTTAATAAATAAGATAAATAAATATAAAGAGAAAAAATTATTAATATATTATTTTAAATTGAAAGTTGTTCTTTAATATGTCATATTAACTGTGTTACATAGTGATATAATGTTACTAAAAAACTTACAAAATTCTTCTACAAATGTAAACGATTTTAACAATATTATTTACTATCAAATGTCATTTAATAATTTCTTTCTGATATTCCTTTGTATTATTTTATAAAGTTAAATATTGTAGAAGCTACTCTTTTACTGGTTTATGTATTAGTTTTTCTGCATATATTGAAACTATCTTAACTAATTTTGTAGAACTCCTAAAAAAACATTCTTTATAATATTTTCTTTGACATATAAGAAGCCAACAAAAGCCGAACGTGATGCACGATTAAGGCTACAGTTTTGGAAAAAACTATTTGGAATCGCTAAATGTTTATTTAATAATATGCATTCAAAATTTTTAATTTACGGAAAATTAATATCATTCAATTATATATCGTTTTCTGATTAATTGCAACTGATTAATCGCTAAATTAATTCAATAGTGTCTACTAATATTTTGTAGTTTAGAAAAAAAAAACAATTAGGTGATCTTGGGTCTCATAATTTATAATTAATTATCATATACACAATTCAATATTACTAAACTCTTTTCACAAATTCAATGTCATACAAAAAATAATTAATTGAATCATAAATATTTGGTGGTTGTAGGATACACTACCCAACCTTTTGTGCATAATTTCTTCTATATTCAATGAATCATGTCCCAAAATAGTCACCTCAACCACAAGTATAATGATTCCCTTTTGTGCTGATTAATTGGAATTCAACCTTATAATTCAATACCTTAAATTTTAAACTAATACTAGAACCTTCATTCAAACACCAATCAAAATATTAATATTGGAAAAAGTATTAATGTTTAACCCACTAGGTTGAAAATCACTAGAGTTAGAAAAAAATCTTACATTTTAATTATATTCTAACTTAATTGACTTCTTTGCTTCATTCTCTTTACTAAAAAATATTCTAAATTTTAAAATCTTCAAATCGAGCGATAATCACAATACTATAAACTAAGTTACTCTCTTAATTGAATGGATCAAAAGATATTTGTAATAAAAATAATAAATTTAATTTTATATGAATTAATCTTCAATTTTGTTTTATTTTAAAATATGTTAAACTTGAACTTTGTATCGATTGCTTATTAAATTTCATTTCCTTTTACATCTAACTATCATAATCTCAATTTCATCCCAATTAAAATTGACTGCTTTTATAATCAGGCTCTTGTATTAAACTATGGTTAAACCACTAATAAAATACATTTCAACCATATGTTTATTTCAAATTCCAACCATTTATTAGTTTTTCTTTCATAAACAAAATTTCCAAATAGTAAAAATAATACAAAATCAAATAAAGATTTTATTGTTTTTATTATTTTCTTTTCTTTTAATAAATAATTCAAAAAGTATTTTTTAATAAAACAAAAAAGGATAAAGGAATTATTATAATTTAAGATATATAATTCAAGTCTGACTCAATCAAACAATTATTTGTTAAAATTTAAAAATAAATGTGAATGAAATAAAACGTTTTCTATTCTCGTGTACAATGTGCTTACAAATTGTCCTTCTTACCCTATTTCATGATTTGCATTGTTCATAATAATCATTAATAATTTAATTAAAAACTATACAAAATATTAAACACAAAGTTGAGATGGCCGAGTTGGTCTAAGGCGCAAGGTTCTGGTCCGAAAGGGCGTGGTTTCAAATCCCACTCTCAACAAATAAATTTTTTTCCCAATTTCATTATTAGAAGAGTTTTGATACCATATAATATTAAAATCAAAATCATGTTATATATATATATATATATATATATCTTGTATTGTATGTAATAAAAAATATTTTGAATAAATAGTCAATTTAATAGGTTGAGAGTAATAATGACTTCAAACTAGTCTAAAAGTTGTTATTCCCTTATTGAAGTATATTATTTACAATTTCATTTTTCTTAATAAAAAACCATATTTGTAAATAATTAATGTCGCCTGGCATTTAAATATTGGAGTCCATTGAACAAGAAAAACATGTTAATTAAGTGAAGTAAATACATTTTATTATTAATCAAACATAGTCATGCAAATCATTTTATTACTATACATTGCCAAAGACATGAACACCTTTTGTCTTGGAATTGAACACCCCAGGTTATAGAAGTAGCATGGTTCATGCAGATCAAGCTTTGGGCTCGCTCCATTCTTGTAATGTTGGGGTTGCAACTCCAATATTTTTCATGTCAAACAAATTGGCTGAAACCACCGAAATATTGGTCATCAATGCATCATTGCCATCAAATGAACTTTAATCAGATTATGAAAAAACATGAAAAGGTTACCTGCTTTGAGGCAAGTAGAATATAAGAACTTATCCACAAAAGAAATAGATTTTCTTTTGGAAAACTAAAAGAAATGGATTCAAAGGTGTTGTTTACTTCATTAGGCCTTTCTACAGTCAGATAACTTCTAATCTTAACAACTTTTGGTATCTACCATTGTTAGCACGGTATAAGGAAAAGAAAATTTGCAAAGAAAGTAGCTGGAGACAAAACTGCAAATATAAACTCTTCTTGATATTGATGAAAGAAAACTACTCTATATATGAAATACATGAGCTCAGAGAATAACAAGATAACTACTCTAACAGAATAGCTAATGATTCTACCATAATAGCTATTTATCATTTGTTAGTAAATCTCTAATAGGTGTACAACTTGTGAAGTCAGCAAAATGCAACAGTTTTATATAGATCAGAGTTCCTGAAGATGAGTGAATAATGTGTGTGCAACTACCAGATACAATTCCAGGGAACAAAGAAAAATTGAAAAAACAAAGACATTGCAAAGCTGAAGACCTTACCAAGATGGATATCAGGTGTGGCAGCTGCTGTAGCATCAACAATAACAGTTACTGGTTGATAGTCCAATGCTACAGCATCATAGACAGTTTGCCTAATGCAGTTGGGAGTTTGAACACCTACATCAAGTCAATACACAAACATAGAACTCTTAGTAAGTTGACATTGTGTGTTACAAAAACTATTACTCACCAGTGATCACCAGACTATTAATTCCTGCTCCTTGAAGGACAGAATGAAGGTGTGTAGCAAAGAATGCACTAAAACGGGTTTTCACAAGTTTATAATCCTCTTCTTTGATAACCAGTCCATCAACTAATTCTAGACCTTCAGTTCCTTTAGAGACTGGACCAACTTTCCCTGCACCATATAGATGCCGACGAAAGAGTTCAACATCTCTTCCTAAGGGATCATGTTCCCGTACTACCTGGAAACATGTTTCGAAATATAATTCAACAGTTAGATTAATATTTCTTGATACCAACAGTTCAAGATCTCTGGATGGTGAATATAGAATGATTTTACTGAAGTAACATTTTAGCTCTAACACGGGTTGAATAAAATCCAAGACTTTATTTCACAGAAATAATAGACCCCATCTAGTGCTTGAATGTCTATAGGTATAAGAAGGACACAAGTTTATAATAATTAACCCCAAACTCTGAATTATGTCTAGTACTCCTTCAACATAAACTTAAATGATTCCACTAGTGATAATAAGAATTACAAAACAAATAGATCAAATCACTCTTAACGGTTACAAGTACATAAAACTACTCCTAGCTATTCTTCTCCTCAAACTTAAAATTATCAGCTATCACTTTTGGCTATTAGAGCAAAAAAAATACAAAGGTGAAACTAAGGAAAAACTACACAAAGACACTCCCTAACAAAGGTATTACAAAGACTTTTATCTCAATCTAATACTAGTAACTCAAGGTTTGCAAAAGGAATAAGAATGATAGGCCTGTAGGAAAATGTGAGTGTTTTTCTTTTGCGCTCTTCCTCTTCTTACATAGACTTCGTGGGATATGACCATTGTAGCATGAATGTTTTTATATATTGTAGAAGAGATTATGATCAAAGTCTTGCATAATTACTTGATATAACTTTGAACTTCACTTGACTTCTTCTTTGAAAAAACTTGATATTATTGTACCTGTCACTTAATATAAAAGAAGAAACATGGTGCAATAACATACAGAATATATTATCCTTTTCTTTGCGTGTGATACATTATCTTATTTATTTGATATAATTGATATGGTCTAGTTAAACGCTGATGAAATAGCTTAATACAGCTTTGTTCCATGTAACAATATCTCTATGAAATAACTTAATACAGCTTTATTCCATACAACAATATCGCTATGAAATAAGACATTGGACGTTGGTTTATGTATATCAGAAAACTGATATAGAATCAAGATATTCATTTAATAACGTGTTTGAGTTATTTCCTTTATTATTTTCTCAGTTGTTAGATTGTCTTATACACACACATATACCTCTATGTCCTTTGTCATGACACCATGAGTTAATAAGAAGACATAGGTAAAGAGAGAAACTTTTCTCTTCAACTTCAAGAAGACAAACAGAAAAACAAACCTCTGATCTAAAATGCAGTGCACATACCAAGATATATATAAATAAATCTACAAATCAAGAGCCTAAGGAATTATGAAGATTAATGCTCTGTTTGCATGGACCGATTTACTGTGCAAGATTTGAGGGGAGTAGTGAGTTTGCTTGAAGTGATTTCAAATGATTTAAGAAGATTTAAGCTGGGTTTCATAATCGATTGTTTATTACCATAATCCAGTATCTTGCTAAAATAATCGGTGTTTTTAAGTGTATTTGGTATACATTATTGATTATGAGACACCCCTTCCTAATCACTTATTTTTCTTTGTTTTTTTCGTTTTCTTAATACAGTAATAATAAATAATTAAAAATAATATTAAAATTAATAAATAAAATCATCTTATTTTTGACTGTCTTCCTTTTAAGTCAACAATATCTTTTTTCACTCATTTCTTCTCCTTTCTTTTCCTTTTTCTTCTCATCCTTTCCCTCAATTTCCTTCATCTACCAAAGGAAACACTTCATTGAACAATGCTTCTCCGAATAAATAATATATGCACTCACAGGATTCTTTACACTATCATCTAATCACAAATTGTTATGCATGACAAGTTTATCGATTTTATGATAAATATCTTAAAAGTCATACCAATGATGATTTATCATTGATGGATAACAATAGTATATATTCATTAAACTCTACTTTTCCAAGTTTCTTGACCAAGCATAGAGGTTTACATTTCACACTAAAACTACCTTTCATCATCCACAGACAAGGAACAGCAGAGAAAAAATGTTATTACCCAAATAATGAGAATTCCACGCTGCCTAGCAACATCCACAGCTTTAATCACATTTTGGACAATTTCTTTCCCTCCTTTGACAAGAAAGGGACCCCCACCTTCTATAAAATCTTTCTACACACAGAGACAGAAACCTTAATTTCTCCGAACACATTCTGACGAGGAAAGAACAACATGGGAAAGTAAACAAGTAAGTACCTGCATGTCGATCACGAGAAGGGCAGTGCGATTGAAATCCTCTGCCATTATTTCCAAAGCTTGAGCTCGAGCAAGTTCAGATTTTGAGCGCAGTGACAAAGGCTTTGGCCAATTGGGTCTCTTATTATGTAGGATATTGGTCCCACTGCACACACAGGAAGGAGAAAGACGAACACCAAATAAGTAAGGGAAAAAGGCAAAATTGGAGAGAAAGAAAAAGAAATTACCGAAAGCAGCTGAAATTGGGTGTATGGCGGTGCTTCAGAAATGGAAGAGGTGAGAGATTGAAATGTGCAGACTTGAGCATGTTGACCACCAGAATAACCTTAACATAGATCATTCATAGAGAACTTTGTTTTCTTTTATTTAATTCTTATTTTCTATTTTATTTAAATCAAAATCAAAATTTATAAGCTTATTTATATATTTTTTATTTTTCATATTTAAAATTTTAGCAAAATAATAAATTTAGTTAAGTTGACTATCATTCTATATTATGAAATATTAAAAAAGAAGTTAAAAGGGAATGAGCAAGAACAATAAAGAATGAAGAGCTCATTGGAAGATTAGAAGCATACTAGAAGTGAGGTCAACAAATAAATTATCATCATTGTTACTAATCTTCCATTGAATGTGAACAAATGAGATTTTATTATAGTTTTAATATTAGGAGCATAGTATAAATTTTAAAATCTACTCTTTTGGATAAATTTTTTAAGAGATTACACTTTTTTTTTTTAAATTAACCCCTAATGTACTATATCTCCCACTATTAAGTTGTGGTAAAGAGAATATAGTCCTTAATTAAATAGTTAATGAATTTCATGTATTTATCTAAGATCACTTAATATTGGTGAGACTTGTGAGTATTGATTTGTATGTTGAGATCAATAAAGAAAGAAATTCCTAATTATGAATGATTTTCATGAAGACAAGTCTTCACTATATATTAATCTCTCTTAAGTTTGATTATTATTTGTTATAATATGAATTATTTGAGTATTATACTTTTTGTCTTAATGACATATTAGATTAGGGTCCTATGTATTTGTCTTTTACTACAGTGGTGACTTTGTTAGAATTTTTTTTTTGTCTGCCTTTTTTTGTGTACATATATTACTTTTTCTTTTAGATGATAGATTCTCTAGTTTTTTAGATTGAGATACTTTTATTAGCTTCTATTGTCAATGTTGAAGTTATTTTTTGTTGTTGATGTTTTTATCACTCTTTGAATGAAATTAATACTATTTGTTGAAGTTGTTTTTGACTTAAACTACTGTATTCAACATATACATATTTATATGTTGGCCAAATATTGTAATGTAGGGTGTGTTTAAATATTAGTTGGATCATTCAAAAGGATTTTTAATTTTTTATTAAATACTATATCAATATAATTGACATTTTCATTAGATCTAGTTAAAAGTAAAATATATTTTCAATATATATATAGTTATAGTTATAACTTATAGTCCTGCTTAAAATCCATGGAGAAAATAGCATTTTATTATTCTCCAAATATGAAGGAGATAAAATACAGTGGTAGATCTGTTAACCCTCTACTGATATTTGCTTCGTTGTAATTTTTTTTTTCTTCTTTTGGGCCTGGGCCTCCATAGTTGAATAGAATTGAAACTAAAGAATAAAAAAAAACTTTGAAGTGTTTTTTAATTTAAAAAACTTTGGAAAAACAGATATAGATTTTGAAAACAATTTTAAAATTTGTATTTTTGTTAAATATTTTGTGTGCTCTTCTAGACATTATATTTAGATCTAGTTCAATTTTATATTAAAAAATAAATTAACATTAACTTATATATTATAATATGATTATATATCTAATTATTTGATTATTTAATTATTTAAGATATCATTTTGTGGAATAGACTTTACTATCATCTTAGATAGTAAATAAATTTAAGTATAATTCATTCTTAATAAATTAGTATCAAAGATGAGATTTATTTTAACTTGTATATTAATTACATTTTAAGTCAACACAAGATCATTAGCACTTTTGAATTGTTTTAAAAGGCAAGAAACAAAGAGAGTGTAAGAATGTAAGATTGATTTTAAAAGAGAGTTTGGTTTGTAATATTCCATTATGTTGCATGTGCTTGGTAGCTCTTGATCTGTTCCTAGGGTTGGCATTGCAGCACAAAGCATAGTGGTGAAGACAAACAGAAAGCAACACGACCCAAGCACTACTCTATTATTTTAAAACATATTCACCCTTTGCTTTTCTAACTTTCTTCTTTATCATTTTACCCATATCATTCTTCTTCTTTTGTCTCATTATACCCTGTAATGTATGCACGTGTAATATCTTCTCTTATTTTTATGCTTTCCAATTTTATTACACTTACTATTATTCTCATACACGCACCATAATTTCACTTTCCACATAAAATTATTATTTTCATAGATCTGGGAACCCTATATCTTAATTCTTATAGTAATCACTAACCCTAATTCCATTTTTCTTTCTTTTTTTTTCTATTTTATTGTAGATTAGTTTCTGCTATTGAGAATGCCAAACTGTGAATATATATGAAATTCCATAGACGTGACAAAGTACAGTGCCATATAATAAAACCATGCACCAAGTTTTAAGATTTAGGGTTTGTCCAATAATATGTACCATTTCTAATAAGATAATTTGTTGTTTTTACTATTATGTATCATTCACTTGTATGATTCTCAGTGACACTTATTTAAGATCTCTCACCTATTTTAAACTCATTGGACTAGCCAACATTTGTGGATGCTATATATTCACTATGTTTGAATATAATAACTTTACATTCATATTTTAGTGCATATTATACTTGTGTGGGTGTGCTTAACATAAATTCATTTATTGAACCATTTCACCCTCCTTTTTGTGGTTTTAACAATGAAAGCATATTAAGAGGAACATGCTAGAAACAAATGATACAATCACATTCAAACTTTTAACTTTTGCTTTTTCTCATATAATTAAATATCCATACATATATAAAAAAATATAATCTACCACTTTCCATATGAGTACGTCATCAGAAAAATCAATACAAATGTATAGTCCAATAATTATATTTCCGTAATGGACTAATCACTTAACCAATTCTTTATTTATCATTAGCATGACCATTCTACACATATAAATAACTTGTTAGTGGATAAAAGGTAATCACCAGTCATCACCCCATTGGCTTTACATTTCGAAGTGGAAATTATAAAAAGTCGCATGAAAACGAAAAACCCAACTTCATATTTACAAGAGACAAAAGGTATACACTAGCTAGCTACTAGGCATTTTTCTTGTTTGCTTATTAATTATATACCAATAGCCTTACTTCTAAATTTAAATCCAATTAATATTTTTTTTCAAATATTCATTGTTGGATGGATATTTATCACTAAGTCAAAAATTATAGATATCAATAAAGTCTAAGTCTTTCATCTTAACAGTTCAAACGCTAGGACTCGATTGTGACTATTTAACATCTGTCGTGATATAATTGATTTTTTTTTATCGTAACTCATTCTTCAAACTTAAACCATAAATCTTATTTAAATAATCCCGTATATGTACACTCAGATAAACATGAGATGTTAATAGTGAATAACTATCTATATATCTGTGTGTTACACAAATTTCTGCATTGAAAACTGAAAATGGTTCTCTTTAACCAAATGGATCCTCTCTCATATTGTGTGAGATGATGCAATATGTAGCGTAAGAATGATGAAAGTGAGAGTTGAGGGCACTTGGAGGGAGCGTGAGAGAAATGGGGCATGGGGGCACTTGAGTAGTTCAACTAAAAGGTGGTCCAAAAATGACCCGAGAGCTGAGATGGGGTCCATATATATACATTCGGGTCAGCCAACAATATATCCATTCACATGAATGTCTGCCATCAACTGTTCATACACCGATCCACTTGTTCATTTTTTAACTGCATTATAAGGTTTAGTCTCTACACAGTTAATAAACAAACCAATATTTTTCATTGCTATGATGAGTACTTCTCCAACAATAGTAGTTTGAAATGAGAGAGTCCTTCCAGCCCAAGGGAAAATAGTATGATTAACGTGACTGATTCTCAAAAAGTGCTTATGATCATCATATATAATGCATGAACCACTAACATATATGCGTGTATACCAATTTTCGTCAGTTTTAAGCTTCAGCACAGTGCAGAGTTTTCTCTTCAATGCATGCATGCGTGTTTGTCCTTATTTCTGATTTGTCTGAAGAATAATACACCACGTATATAATTTCAAAGTAGGAATAGATAGTGGAAACTGAACACTTTTGTTTAAATCTCTAGGGCATGAATAGATGTATCAGCAAAAACACGTCATCACCTATACTATTTGTAACCTATGTATGATACTCAACATTTTCTGCATATAATCCATTAGTTATTTAGTTCTATAAATTCTCATGATCTTTAGGCAAAATTTGTTTCATTAGAGGTGAAGAAAATGATCATAATTAATTAACTCTCTTTTTTATTACGTGTGTCTGATATTTTTATTTACAATCAGCATAAGAATCCACTTGATTTCATTTTTATTCACTTAAGTGTGTGACTTCATTTTGTGTAAATGCTAAAACTAGTTTGTTAGGGTGAGTTAAAAGATTAAGATGGCCATGAGTACGTTTCTGTACTCTTCAAGAAAAATAAAAGAATGTGATAAAGAAGAGAAAAGGAGACAAGAAATGAACAACAGTACCTATTGGAATCTTAAACAAGCATAGATAGAATGTTAATTATGAATAAGGATTCTTGATGATAACAAAAGCAGGAATAACTGCTACCTCAGAAAATGCATGTTGAGGAAAACTAAAATTACAGATTAATTAATGTTTTGACAGCACTTATTAATAACTTATTGAGTTAACCTAATTAGATTAGAAAGGACGATACATAATAATATAATGGATAAGATTTTTCAATTCAGTAAATCATGAATACTATATAGCATCGTGAGCAATCAGCCTTTTCATTATTACAGATTGACTGCTAACGATGTTATATCATCCACAATGAAATTTCTTCCATGCTGTTGCCAAAGCCACTTCATGTTTATGTGTTAAAATCCACTTCCATATGCTGGTGCCCAGTAATCAGCTCCATTTTCATTTCCAACATGTTGGGTACAAGACACAGGAACCAAGCACAACCCTCTACTCCTCAAGTCCTTTGGCTTCTCTTTTGCATCCTGATTATTGATTAATTAACAGATAAACACATGATTATATGGTGATCCATTTTGTTATATCAAAAGAGTAATGAATGAAATATATGATCAATGTAATGTATTATTATGCAAACTGAATAGTTTTTCCTGACCATGCATGCATGTTCTTCACAATTATGCAGCTAATTGTGATAATGAGAATAATGATTAGGATGAGGCTAATGAGAAATCCAAGATAATAATGAGTAAATGAAAGACATAATAAGCGTGGTACAACTTTGCATAAAAAGAAAGAATACCTGGTTTGGAGCTCCCTTTCTTTTCAGGCCATTGTCATTCAACAGCTAGATGGAAATAAAAAGAGGGAAGAAAAAGTATTAGGAAATTCACTTCTCTCTCCAAGCTTTTTGACTTCAAATGGGAAATGCAGCGTCGCATTATACTTTTCACTTGCTTTAAAAAGATGTTATAAAAAGCTGAGAAACCTTGTTATTTTTTTGTGGCTTTTCCCTGATTAAATATTAAGTAATAATTACAAAGAGCCACCTAATTTGATTGTAATGAATTGATGGATCCAATAAAGCATACCTGACCGGGGTCCTCAGGAAATACAGAATTTCTTTCTCCATGTACCTGTTGCTTAAAAAGAAAATAAAGAAAAGAGATAACTTTCCCCTCAATTATATGCCTTAGTAGGTATTTTTGTCCCACTCAAATATGTATGTGAGTGTAT
>Ga0099825_1003671_pt1 | contig 20376 bp, 8 predicted proteins | sample SiratroredBW_FD_76838 | JGI IMG/M metagenome (GOLD analysis project Ga0099825, IMG submission 76838) | Root nodule microbial communities of legume samples collected from California, USA - Siratro red BW | ecosystem: Host-associated > Plants > Roots > Nodule | place: USA: California | collected... | reverse complement strand
TGTTTTTTTTTTTTATATTTATATATATATTTTGTTTTTTTTTTTTTTTTTTTTCATTTTATTGACACTGATTATTTTTTTCTTTTGTAACTTCTCTCATTTACTCATTTGATTTATACCTTAATTTAGTAGTAATTTTCGAAGTTTAACTTTTAATGAAAGCATTAGTAAACATAATAGGAGACTTTTTTTATTTCTTTTGAGTGATAGATTTTTTAAATGCTTTTTTTTATTTGACTGCCATTTTTTACTACACCCTTAATTTCATCTTGTATTAAAATTTATATGCCCATTTCTTGATTTCTTCAAAACAATCTTAAATAACACTTAAGAATTGGAGTGAATGATTCATTAAGTGGACCTCAAGGCTAAAACACCATAACAGATAGTTTATTTTATTCAACGTAAGACTTTTAACATACAAGGTCTTCTAGGGATTTTTTTTTTTTATATAAAAACCCTTAGTAAAAATAAAATAAAAAAATTAACTTCTTAATTTTACTTTACGTCGTAATTGTAAAAAATCTCTTATATAACTTGTCCAAAGTTCTCCATTTTTTTTTTGTTTAATTTGAATATATACTAGCTTTAACTTATGTAGAAGTCATTTTTTTCCATATTTTACTTATGTAGAAGTGAGATTCGTTTTTTTAATATTTTTTTTCAAATATGTCTTTGGAGAATTCGTCCAAACTCATGATGTAATATGATATATAATTTGATCTAGTTGAAGATTGAGTAAATTAATTTATATTTTAAAGATAGATTCAATATATTTTTTAAATAATTTCTGATTCTTCTCTTTAATGTTTTATTATAGAGTATACATTTTTGGAACAAATTTTCATCAATAATAAAATTATGTAATTAATATTCTATACAATAAAATTATTTATTTAAAATATTTTTTATAAAATATACTCTAATTTAAATTTTAAACTCTTTTGTGTAATGATTTAATGTTGATATTTTTCATGTCGAATTAACCAGATTTTATTTCAGGTTTTAATCGAATTTAGTTTAAATAATTTGTTCAGTCAAAATTTTGTATAGGGTCGAGATAAAGATTGATTGTATTTGGCAATTACTGGTTTCGCGTGATTTAAAATTGAGAGAGAAATTATGGAAACGTTTTAATGTAGAAAACGGCAAATAATAAGAAAGTTGCGCAATAAAAGTGGTACCAATTTTAGGTGTAATTAAAAATTAGCATTTATTCGTACTCATCCAAACCCTAATTAATTACTAAAACTATAAATTATAATTTTTCGTACCAAAAGGTTTACCAGAAAGTTTTGAATACTCGTAATGGTAATATAGTATCCATTTTCCATCTTTAAAAAAAAAGTTATTTTCCATCTTTATATTTATAGAGGTAGTAATATAATTTTCATATCCCATGAATACATATAAATTTACATCAAATAACTAAAATATCATTAAAAAAACCTTAATTACTATATGGTCACACATAAAATAAAATATTTTAAATAAAAATATATATAAGTAAGAGAATAAATATTATTTATATAGCATTATCATTATATTGTAACCCATTTTTCTTAATTTAGTTGTTAATAAGAAAAAAAAATTATTATGAAATCCTTCGAATTAAAAATATCAAAACACAACATAAAATAACATTTAAACATAATATTAAAGATAAAATATAATTTTAAGAAATTAAAATATAAGCCATAATTAAAAAATATTATAAATATATTAATCTAACATAGTTATTCCTAAACGGCTGTTTTTTTTTTATATATTTTTTTGACTAGACAATTTTCAAAATGAAATTAAGGAACCCCAAATTATTCAGGACAAGAATCTTAATGGACACTAACTATAGGTTTAACATTTTCTTTTTTTGCTGTGGAAAAAAAATCTGATTCTGTCTTTTTCAAACGAAACCTTAAATTTGCATTTACTTCAAAGTAAGAATACTAATTGTCTGTAACAATGTTGATTGTCTGTATACACTAATTATAGTTAATGAGTACACATTTGACAAAATTTGTTCCTTATTCAAACTTTGAATAATCAGTTACCTAGTTCTATTTATTATCAATGTTTGGTTACTCATTCAAAGTTTGACTAGTCACTTACCAAGTGTAAGCATTTTTAATTTGTGAATAATTTAGTGGTATGATTTTGATGGTAATTATTATAAAACTCAATAAACTTTGTGATTAGACAACAGGGTTCTAGAGTGTCAATATGTAATATATTTTTTCATTAAAATCAATTTTCACATAAAATGAAACTACATTTTTGGGAATTAGGTTTTCAATCCCGTAAAAATATTAGATAAGCAATGACAAAATGGATCAGATTCATCCACCCATTAATTTTGGCAGACTAAATTAGGGTTCTGGATGAACAAATCATGTTTCATCTACCCAAATAGGACAATCATTTTTTTACACAAAAAATACATAAAAAAGTTTGTGTAAAATGTTTGAATTTCTATATTATTTTGAGATGAAAGTTGTATTATTTTATCTAAAGTGAATGAGTAAAAATAATTATATACGGCTATAAATTTAAAGTTAATTTATTTAATAATGTTTTTAATTTTATAATTGAATTTTTTTCTTTTTTTAATATTTTTTTATATCTGACCTAATCCCTCTATAAATGTACCATAATGACAGAAATAATTATTAGATAACTAGTATTGTAAAATCAATTGTTTTAAGATTAAGAGACTAATGTTCCTCTTTGAAATGGATTGGTTATTATATATACATATAGTTTGTATACTAAACCATATAAAATTCAGCTCATCTGCTATTGATGTTGCTAAGATCTTTGAAGAAGAGCTTTTGGTACTGAAGAAGCTCAAGCATTCAGAACAAGTGTATATAATCTGCTTTTAGAAGAAACAGATTAAAAAAATGTAAAACTGGAGATGATTTATTTAATTCAACAGTAAATTACATTGCTATATGCTTGTATTAGAGAGTTCTGGCATCAACACTATAACACCATAACAAGGATCATTATATGGATTATTGGTCATAACATGAGCCTGCAGCAACAGGTGCCCTTCTAGCATAATAATTCGTCACAGGAGCAGCTGGAACCCCTCGTCTATTCAACAGACATCTGAAGTTTTGCAACCGTGGCAGTGCAGCTTCGGTAACATTTTTTGAGGTAGGATATCTCTGACTCCATAAGCGTTCTGTGGTAATAAACAAGGAGTAATAATTAATTTTGCATAATCAAGTTCAGCAGCCAGCATTTGCCAATCAAGGGAAACTTGATAAAGGAAGAGACACCTCTATAGAAAATCGAATGAATGATCAAAGATATAGAACGTACTTCATATGGCTTGTATATGTTAATGTTAAAAGTCTCATGTGTCATCTCATCAAATTGGTTTTTGATGGTTTTCAAAGTGGTTAAGCCGCGTTTTGGAAGTTTTTGATGGTTTTGAACATTTAGTTTTTAAGCATTTGTTTATATATTTTATATGAACAACTCAATAAAATATGTTAGAAAGATGATTTGAAAAGTTGTACAGGCTGTTTTCACTTCTGCAAGTGCAAAGAGAAACTTCTTAGTATCCTGAAAAAAATTTGTTGACTCATGCAGTGTAGAGACAATTATTTTTTTAAGAAAATGACATTTGTTACATTTTGAAGTCATTAATATCCTGTTGGTTTAACATATGTTATCTTTTAGATAGGTGCCCTTTACACACACATAAAGAGAGAAGAGGGGCAAAATTTTAATTTTATAGAAGAGGGACACTGAAATTTCTACTACCTACTCTCTGCAACAAAATCAGTTATTATATCAGGAAATGACAGCTTAAGTCCCATGTGCCAGCTATCCCACATGAAAAAGTGAGTAGGATGGTCATTGCCTGATATATTTTTCTTAGGATCACTACTAGGTTGGAAGACATATCAAACAGTTAGCAGTGATAATATAAGTACACTGCAAGAATGTTGAATAACTTAGCATCAGCAAGATTTGCCTACCTGCAGCTGCAGCAGCTCGAGGCCATATTGTTTGCTGAACATCGGATGTATCAACTGTCTCAGACCACATGCAAACTTCACCTCCAATTACAAGCTCTTGTTCAGAAGCTGTATGTATTCCCTCTAGTGGCTCAGCAGTATAGACCTGATCCCAAGGTACATCCAGATGGTCAAGATACCAGAAACCCTGGTTACTGTAAATGCACCTGAAACCTTTTGCAACCACCTTCGGACAAACACCAGGGCCCAACCTACAGTAATCACTTCAAATAATTTATTCTGAAACTGAGATATCTGAGTTTCGTCCTACAATAAAGCTGCTCATACAGATGGAAACTCACCAGTTGTGCACAATGGTTTTTGGATGGAGCTTTGATGGAAACGCATTGAAGGTTTCCTCCCTGAGTAATTGCAAAAAACAAAAAAAAAAAAAATGAATCTATATTTTAAGAACACGTGGTAAACAAAACAAATACGTAGTGATTAGCTAAGCTATACTGTTCCATGTATATGCAAACTAGTAGCTGCATTTGAATTTTGAAATATTGATCTTTACAACAGAAAGAAAGGATTAGGATAGAAAGGTGATACTAGGGTGAAATAGCTGCTAAGGACAAATTAAGGGAACAAATCAGCTTTTATTTGAGTTATAATAATACCATACACACACACACATATATATATATATATAGATCATACCAGTTTACTGGACTCCAATTTTTTGAAACGGCAATCTCTTGAGCCTTCAGTACAAAATGCTGATAGGCATCTCTAGTGGTCATGTTGTGATTCTGAAGCCTGTAGTCAAGTAAATGATCAAATTACAGAATATAAATGTAACATCTAAAAGTAGTGCCTTTACATTGACAATTGACAACCATCTCAATGCTGACTACCAAAAATGGTGTAAGGAGAGGGGAAAAAGGAACAAAAGTTCCAGTAGCAAATTTCCTATCAATGATCTGGTTAAAAAGTAATACTAAACTGTTCACAAGTCAACCGTTGGCCCATGACATGTAAGAGAGCCTCTAAGACTAAGTGGGCCATTGCATGAGGGATGTGTTGAAGATATAATATAAAATCATTCATGTACCCAACTAAAAATCAAACTTCTAGGAATTGAGATTATAGGTTCATGACAGCTTCATAACAAATAATCCAAAAAATTCAGTTGATTGCAAAAGATGACAAGTGAGATCACTCATATGGTGACAGAAATCTCTCCCAATTTACTTTTCTCCACCTTCACATGCAGATTACAAAAATGCTGGAAACTGGGCCAAGATTAACAATTAAAACAGAATTATTAATTCAGTTTATACTGAGATTGCTCTGTTAAAAGCTTTTGGTAAAAAAAAAAAATACAAGGTTATGAATGAAATTATATCTGCAAGGCACAATATTTGCCAAATTCTTTGTATATAACAAGTTTTAGAGTTGAGTTTAAAAGTTGTACATAAATGGCTAAACAAAAGTCATCAAGAATGAGTTTAACAAGTTAATGCTAATACCATTCCTTTATATGAGAAGTACTGCTCCAGCAATCTGTCAAATAAAACATAATTAGCATTGATACAAATATCTTCAACAATAATTTAAAGTCTACTTTTATTATACTTGTTAAAGTATAAATAAATGTTACAAAGCCGAGTTCATGGTCACTTCTGAATAGACAAAAATACCATACTAAGGAACACCGGGCCTTTTCAAAGTTGAACAATAGATATAAGAGATTACGACACCACTTCTTATCTAAAATGTTAAGGCAATGGATCTTCTTTCTTATATGTTGCTTAACTTTCTCACTTTCACATAAACACTTGGATTCCTAACTTGAACTCATACAAATTATGGACTACTAGAGGCCCTCTTGCAATGTGAATCCCAATCCCTTCAAGGTTTCTAAATATTGGAAGAAATAAGTGCATGAAAAACAATTCTGAGGAAACTTCTCTTTCCTGGCTCTCTAAGACAAAAAAAAAACTATCAATTCAAAGAAATGTATTAGTTATAGTAACCCTCGTAATATCTAAAAATAGATTAGTTTATTCACAGGATAACTTTAGTATAGATCAAATCATAACAATCACAAGTTTGCAAAGAAGCAACAATCTACAATATCAGTTTTTTAAATTATTATTGAAGATAGCAATGCAGGACCCTTAAATATAGATTTCAAACAAGGAGGAAAGTTTGTGGTAGGTGTATCCAACGGCACCATTTTCATTAGCATTTATCACTTCAGAAATTAACTTAAAGTTGTACTAGTGATAAAAACCATTTCCTTCATTTATAAGCATTTAGCTTTTAGTTCGCAAGTTAAACAACTTAGACTGACCGGTATTAACTTCATCACCACCCAAGTGAAATAGCTCAAATGGGAAAATTTTTCTCATATCTGCAAAATTTATAAAAAGAGAGAGAAATATTGTTAAGTTATGTGTGTTGAGACTTGAGAGATAGGAGCACAATACACAGACATTAGACACATTTGATAAAACAGAGAAAGTAGATGAACTAAAGTACTACTAAACACATTTTCGTGTACATGGTACGGGGGGAGATATGGGAAGATGTTGGGATGAGCTCGTTTTAACAATCCGCATAATATTAGTAATATAGCAAGATGTATCGGGGACAATATTAAGTGGCAGACGAAAAAAGAATGAAGACTCATGAGTGGATGGATGCAGGTTCTAATAATGCCCAAACAAACAATAAAAGAAAAATGAAGAAAAAACATAGAGACAGGCACATAAATTGTTTCCCACTAAGACTAGATTAAATTTTTTAAAATTATTGTTTTATTAGTTATTTACTACACTTATCTATACTAAAAAAATGAATCTTAGTATTATTAAATATAAATGCTAACATTGTATCCAGAAATTATTATAAATCATATAATACTGCAAATAGTGTGCTATTGTTATTGTACAGTCATAATATATTTGTATGCATGATTGGTAATTTGGTATCATAAATCCCTTTTAAAATTATCAGATCAGGAAACAACAATTTTAGTATCCTTCTTCACTCTCAAATTAAAACAACGGTACCTGCCAGTTGTTTGAAATAATGCATTTTCACAAGTGCATATTCAAGTAAGGTAACAATTAAAAAACAAGATACGTAGTTCCTAATTGAATATTAAATGGTGTCTCTAATAGACTCTGAGCATGCTACATAACTAGCATCATTGACATATTCAAGTTGTTTATGATATAATCTTGCCAATATAGTGTTTAGCATGATTTCAAGAAGACAAAGTGATATTCAATAGAGGTGAAAGTTGATAAATGTACTGCACAAATCCGAAGAACCGAACAACTATGGGGCTTAAGGTTTCACAGGAACTTAACCTTTCAGAATGCCAGAAATGACATCAAAAGTAAAGTTCTTTGAAACATCAAGTGGCTCCCTACAGTGAGGTGATGGCCAAAGATCAGGATATCCAGCACCCCTACAAAAAAATAAAAAGAACCTTAGAATTTGTGTTATGCATGCTACTTGTCAGTACAAAATAGAAATATCAAATTGCTGCAGTAACAATTAAAGTCAAAAATTAATAAAACTTGTTGATTAAAAGTTCAACTTCACAAAATTAAACTCCAGGTAATAATCAGATGAAGCAAATATAAAAAGGAAAAAAATAGCAGTGGCTTGCTAAAATAAAAAAAAAAAAAATATATATATATATATATATATATATATATATATATATATATTATATATATATATTCAATGTATATCCTAGCAGGTATCAATCATTGGATGAATAAGTTTAGCACATACCTATATTCAACACCAAACTTCCTTCAACGGAAGCACTCAACTCAAAGAAATTACAGGTTGCAAGCCAGAATAAACTTTTTTATGGCCAACTCTTTCTTAAAAGAAATACAAATGATAAATTTGGAAAAGTAAAATAAATTATTTGGTTTCCATGCGTGAAAGTAACAAAGCAATTATTGTATTACTATCAGGCCATACTTGATAAAGAAAAAAGACCAAGGCAAGTTTTTTACCATGACTCTGCATGACCAGGGACATCCACTTCTGCCATCACATTTATGCCTGCAATCAATAATAATACAAATACTCAATAAAAGCATGAAAATTCACTTTTATTTTTATAATGTATTTTGCATGATACTAAGAAGATGAAAGAGCAAAAAGGAAAAGAAAACCATAAAATCCAAAATTAAAATGCCAAAGATATTATGTAGCAGGAACTTTGGAAGAGGAATTTGAAGACACCTCACCTCTCATTTTGGCGAAGCTTTATATCAACATACCATGAACAAGAAAACAGAACATTTGTCAACGTTAAATTAAGAAATCAAATTCAAAGATGGTAACTGGAAACTAACAATTCAATAGAAGGAAAACGTGTTATATGTATCAATTGACAAGGGCATTATAATATTATTTTGGGATTTTAGTCACATATTTCCCCACCCCCATGATAGCCTTTCTTGTCCCCTCTGCGCATTTACAAATTAAATTTTACAACAAACTATTTCCAGTTCAAAATCGCTTGTCATGGAAAAGTTAGTGACATGTTTACAACTGGACAGTTTGAGGAAAAGATGATTTTATAAAAGATTTGACAGGTAATTTATTTCAACGTGCTCTTTCTTTGGCAATTCTTCATTCCCCAGGAAAATTGCTACTAAAACAGGAAGACTACAAAACAAAAATTAATTTGGATAAAGTAAGTCTTACTTGACAATTTCATATGCATCTTCAACAGTGTAACGTTCCCACTTGGTATATGAACCTTTCCACAAGTCTGGATATGTAGGTACCTCAAGTGGAAATGACTCCTCATCTATGATGTGCCAATGTAGCACATTCTATGCAGCATAATTTTTTATATTCAGCATTACACGAAAAGAAAAACAGCACGGAAGAAAATTGAAAAAGCATATAACATGTATCTTACAAGTTTAGCATAAGACATAGATTCAATAATCTGCTTAATTACAGTAGTTGGTAGATAGTGCCTTGATGTATCTGCAAAAATCAATAAATAAATAAAAAATCATATGTATCATTATCCTCTGGTCATAGTATAAAACTACTAGAAAAATAAAAAAATTTCTCTTTGAAAACTTGAGCCTCACCCAACAAAAGCCCACGATATGCAAATCTAGGTTTATCTTGGATGGACCAAGGTGCCTTGTATATTTTTACTGTTTTAGTTGTATAATCGAAAGAACACAACTGGCTGAATGTCTGGTGCATCATGCAAAGACAACAATAGTTCAGTTTTCAACTTTCATGGTAAAAAAATAGATAAACTGAGACTTTGAGCAATTTACTATATGCATGCCAATGCATATAAAGGTTAGAGGGGTTCATGTTTCCACAATATCAAGATAAACAATGTAAAGGTATACAAAAGAAAAACTACATTCTAGAAAATTGATTAAATCCTATCCCACATACAAGGACACAGCAGATTATATATTTGCCAGCCCTATGGAGAAAAACATATCTAAAATATGAAAATGGAAATACATGTGAGAAATCATCTTAAAAAGAGTATGTCACAACAGGCATATCTGGTATCTGGATCTCCAGACTCCAGTAATCAGATTTCAAATCAAGCCAATAAGTGCTAAACAAGAACTAACTGCTCTCTATTCATCAACCTTCGCCTCCTCACCGTCTCTTCCCACCACCGCTCCTCCACTTCAAGCCGCCAAATAAAGTAAAAGGAAGAAAAAAAAAAGTTTGAGAAGATTGAGAAGCAAACTCTTTACATACCTCTAATCCCCGCAAAGCACCATAAACAGTATTTGCCTGCGATGACAACAGAATCACAAAATAGGGTGATTAACTAATAAATGACATAATTTGCTTTATTTATTTGAGTCCAGAAGCAATAATCCAACCACAACTCTGTCTCGTTCTTTTTTTTTTTTTTTTGCATCAATGGTTTTTCTTTTCTTTTACTAAACATGAGCTTTCTATATGAAGCTCGGACACACCTTTTTAGGTGGTGTATCCCGTGTCCAACACATATCGAATATTTACGACACATGTTGGTAAAGTGTCTAATTCAAAAGAGATGTGTCCATGTGATGTCGTGTCTGTGTCCATGTCCGTATCCGTATTGTAGGACAATATACAAAATGGTAGAAAGAAATATGTTATACTGTAATGGTAGAAGGAAACAAAAGAGCTTGATTGAATTGTTTAAGTGGTATGTCCCGTGTCCAACACATATCGGACACTGATACGCGTACGACACGTGTTTGTGAAGTGTCTAGTTCAAAAGAGACATGTCCGTGTCGTGTCCATGTCCGTGTCTATTTCCGTGTCATTATAGTAATAGGGCAATACACAATAATGGTAGAAAGAAATATGTTATACTTTAATGGCAGAAAGAAACAAAAGAGCTTCATTGAATTGTTTAAGTGGCGTGTCCCATATCCAACACGTATCAAACACTGATATGCGTACGTACGATACGTGTTGGTGAAGTGTCTAGTTCAAAAAAGACGTGTCCGTGTGGTGTCCATGTCCGTGTCTGTTTCCGTGTCGTGTCCATGTCCGTGTCATTATAGTAATAGGGCAATACACAATAATGATAGAAAGAAATATGTTATACTTTAATGGTAGAAATAAACAAAAGAGCTCCATTGAATTGTTTAAGTGGCGTGTCCGTATCCAACACGTATCAAATACTGATACGCGTACGTAGGACACGTGTTTGTGAAGTGTCTAGTTCAAAAGAGACGTGTCCGTGTGGTGCCGGTGTCCGTGTCCCACAAGAATGGTAGAAAGAAATATGTTTTACTCTAATGGTAGAAAGAAACAAAAGACCTTGATTGAATTGTTTCCAGTACGGGAAAGTAGGAAGGTTCCTCAAAGAGAAAAAAATAAAAGAAGGAAACAGAAAACCTAAACCTGAAAACCAACTTTAATTCAGCTTTGGAAAATAAACGAAACATACTTTAGTCATCCAAAATTTGTCAGACAGAGATTTTCCATAGGAACTCTTTAATTATAGACTAAGCATTACATTGACTGGATGAACAGAGAATCAATAGGTTGTATTGTAGCAAACAAGCAATTCCAATTCAAAATCACAAAGAAAAAAAAAAAACAAATTAGCATCGAATATCGAAATCCAACAATGGAGCTCACCTCAATTGTGACTTGGGAAGAGTCCTTGGCTTTGGGAACCAGCAGGGTATAGCTTTCATCCACTCCCAATTGAAGCTGCAAAACAAAACAGAAAAGTCATCACCCAGTTGAAGATCCCACGTTGACTAACCAAGCAATGATCAACCCTCATTATATGAACTCAATTCAGCACAAAAAAATCGAAGGCACGAACCTCCTCGTTGTCTGAATGGACAGTGACCTTCAACGTGTCAACATCGTAAGCCGAAACAGACGAAACCAACCGTTCCCTCAGCTTTCTCATTAAACTAAACCCCAATTCCAATCCACTGTGCTTGAATACAATCCCTTTGTACCGCTCAAACCCCGCTTTCAGAATGGCGGAGCCGCCGCCGTTTCCGGCGACAACAAGCATGAGTGCAGGGTCAACACCCAGAGCCTCGTTGCCCGCAGTGTACTCTGCGGGAAGGGGCCATATGTAAGTGGGGGTTTCATCGGTTTGTTCCGGAGTGATGTCAAGTGGGGCCCCTCGCCGCACAGAAACTGAACTGACAGAAACAGCGAAGGAAATTAGGAAAAGAATGAAAATTGGAGAAGAAGATACCCACATGGTGAAGTGAAGCAGAGTGACAGAGAAAGAGGAAGTTCTATTTATACGATGATAAAGTTACAATCTTTCTCTCTATTCTCCACCATTTTCTTTTCCTTTACTATGGTTTTTACCATCTTCATTGAAAGGCAAAAAAGTTATGTTCATGGGTAGAACAAAGATTTTTTTGTTTCTTCATAATTATTTATGAACAGTGCATTTTGGATGGGAAATCAAAGAACATGAACCAGAATTTACTTAATGGATATATCTATTAGTGTAGAATTCAAAACTAAACTATGAAACAACATTTGTATGTTGAAAACAAAATTTCAATGAGAGGGAAACAAAGTTGAAGGAAATGTAAAATAAAATTTTGAAAAAAATAAGTATATTAGCCCCCAAATTCAAATGAAAGGGGAGTCACTTCTCTTTTTTGGTGTTTTTGTTTAAATTTTAAGAAAGTGTATGATGTACATTTTAAAAAATAATAAATAATTTATGATGGGGAAAGTATTCCCTTTGTTTAAAGATATTTTTATCTCACCTCTGTAGATTTGTTGATACAATTTTTTACTTGTTTTAAGTATGGATTTTTTAGAGTAAAAATAATTAATGCTAAAAGTAAGAATTGAATTTTAAATATTAATTTAATTTAAGTCTTCTAAATAAATAAAAAAAGTGAAATTTATTTTTAATATAACTACTGTGATGTTAAGTATGTTTTTAGTATAATAAAAAAATGACTATTCACCTATAATTTGAGTTTTTCTTTGTTAAGTTTTCAATAAGATTCTTTAATGACATGCATGGAAATAACAATGTGGGTGTTATTGGTGATGTAGCAATAATGATATGGATGGAGAGCGGAAAAAAAGGAAAAAGAAATATTGAAAATCTTATTTTTTGAATAAAAAAAATTGAATGTGTTAAAATATCAATTGAGTATTTTGAGTCATAAGGAGTCATGAGATTTAAGAAAAAGGAAAACAAGTCTTATACTACAGATTTGAGTTTGTATAAGGCAATGGTGTAAACTTAAGTTTGGAAAATAAGTCTGACGGAAGAAAAAACATTGTGAAGGGATACGTAATTATCATGGCAGGTCAAAAAGAAAAAAAGTTCTTATGAACCATTACGTAAAGAAATAAATTTTAATATGCTTATATTGCTTTTTGTTCTTATGCCTGGTGTCGCTTTAGGAAAAAAAGTTAATTTGGTCTACTAGCCTATTACATCTCTTTGATTATTTTTCTATTAATAATAAATAATTATATGATAATTTTATATTTCCATAATTGTGTTTGCGGATGTCTTTTTAATAGTTAAACTTATAAGATGCCGACTTGAATGATATAAGTGTTGAGGTTGATTAATTGTGCATTTAAAAAAATATTTTGTATTTATATTTATATAAATATTAATAGGAAAAAAAGTTTCTTATACTAAAAATTAGACATCTCAACCTATAATTAAAAAAAGTGACATAACTTAACAAACTTTATTATGATGGATGTGATATCATTTTAAAATAGTTAAATTTAAATCAAATTCAGCCATACAAATTTGGTTTGTGACGTGAAATTTATACTCATTTATATATCATATTTTTACTTTATTTTTAGTTAGTGCAGATCTTTTAATAGTTGGTGATGTATGTAAACAAGGTGATAATAGTTTTAAAAATGATGAACGTGTTAAGATGGGGGAAAACTTGTGTACATGAAAGAGTGATAAGATCCAAGTTTGGTGAAGCAATACGATGTTCATTGAAAAAAGGTGTTCAACTTGTTGTAAAAGGTGATTGACTTGGGGTGGAGCAATTTAATATGCATGGAAGAGGTATTAGAGGTGTTATAGAAAGTAACTAAGTTGGGTTAGGATAATATAACATGTAAAATGAATATGATTTAAGTAGTGACTCGGATAAGGATGAAAGTTATAAACCAAATAGTACTGCATGAAGTGAAACTTAGATGGATTCAACCCTAATGACCAATTTAAAATGTAGGACAAAGATTTAGATAATGTCATTGTAGTTCATTTTTGAGGTTTTTTATTTTGATGATATTACATTACTGAGACATTAAATGCAACTACACATTATAATAAATGACCAATTGTGGTGATGATGAATAAAATGTTCTATGTAAAATATAAAGATATATACATAAGTCTATGTTTAGGATAAATATAATTTAGGATTTTCTTTTGTAATTTTTGTGATGTATTTTAATTAAGTGGTTGGATGGGTCACATGAAAAATAAAACTATAAGAAAATGAATCATTCATATTCTCATTCAGTGAGAAATAATGATACATTCAATGAGAAATAATATTAGGATTAATGTAGAATCTAGAAGGTGTTAGGTATTTTGGCATGTCAGGATTAATATAGATTCTAGAAAGATTTAAATATTTTAGCCTATAAAAATATGTACTTATAAATATAAGAAAAGATGAATTTTAGAATAGAATTGAGTTTTTCTCTTAAAATTTATGGTGTTCTGATTTAGAATAACCCAAATTTGATCTTACCAGGATATCCTTCCTCAAACTATCTTTCTTTTTTTATCAAATTGAATATCAAAACGATTTATCTTTTTATCAAATTGAATATCAAGACAGTCCTACCCCCATATTTTTTCATCATTTTTTCTTATTGTTATTTAGATATTATAACAATAATAAACACTATTTAATAATATTTAATATGATAGATTTTTGAAGTGCTTGATGAAAAATTTGCTCTTTTAAGATAGAAGTAGATAAAATAGTAATATCATATATATAAATTTAAAAAATTAAGTAAATAAACAACCTATTTAGCCTATTTGTTTTACAAATTTTCAAAACGCTCACTTTAAAACAATATATAAGTGTCTCTTATGTTAATTTCATTAAATATGGTTTAACATTTCACATCACATTTAATAAAATTTGATGAAAACTCAACAAAACTTAGAATATTATAAATATTAATATTTCTATTGTATTGAAAATATATTTTATTCTAAGTTAAGATAGAATGAATATAGTACTAAAACCATACTTTTAATTATCATATTGATATCTTTATACAATTCAATTATTTCATTCAACTCACTTAGAGGTCGTGTAAATGAGCAAAAATATAAAAAATACCTTCTTTTTTTTCATTTCTAATATATGTCTTTAAGATTTCAACTTGAATTTTCATGTGAGAAATTCAAAACAAAACTCTTTCCAGTGGCGTGTTGAATTTTTCTTTTCCATAAAGGATATCCGTAATATTCATAAACTAATTATTCAAAATACTGAAATATATTTAAAAGAAAATGAGATCCTTAATTGTATATACTAAACAAAAGTAAGACCTAACCACTTGTCCAAATAAAATGGAAAAAAATATATTTTGACACATTCAATCAATAAACACTTGTTTTACAGTTGTACTTCAATAATATAATAATATATATAATATTTTAATTTTAAAAATAAAAGAAATATTGATAAAATGTTAATATAATGAGTTGTAAATGGTCATTTGTTTATTTTAAGTTATCAACCCATCAAGGCTCAAATGATAAAGTTATCTAACAATCGTATCTTCATATTTTTGTTTAAATTATTGAAGACTGTTTTAAAAACATAAGCAAATAAACAACCTATATATATGTATGTAAATCTTTGATTCAACTTGTTCTTTTCCCTAGAAAGTGATAAACACAAAAAGACCCTTAGCACAGTCTATAATGAAGTGATTAATTAATATGACAGTTTTTAATACATTAAATGTCACGTTTGTATCACTTTAATATATTATATATTAAAACACCCTATCTTCTACATTAATTAAAAGATTATGTCTGTACTTTGAAGAGTTAAGTTGCTTAATGATTGGAACATGTTGATTAGTAGTTAAGGTTAAGAAATTTGGTGGGATCTGACAAAGCAATATCTTTTCAAGCTATGATATTGAATTATATCTATCATTCATTTAAAGTACACTACATTTTTGTCTTTTTATATTTTATATTGTATGGTCCTTATTTCAAATAATATATGTTTTTCACACGTTCATCCTAAGTGGATAAGATAAGGTTTGAATGTTTTTTTATCCACGAATACTTGCAACTGATAAAAATGAGAGAAAAATCAAATTATCTGTTACAGGTTAAAATAGGTTATATTTAAAATAATGTGATACAAATTTATATTTTACAATTTAAATATAAATTAGTTTTAACCTTTTTTTTCTTTAATGCATGCTTTAACAAATGACAAAAAAAGTGAATTCGAACCCATAACATTGCATCTTCTATGACACTCCTTCCTTCACCTCCATACTTCTTGTACTCTTGGAAGCAAAAATATTCTTATTTTCTTTGTCTTTTTAGCATACCTCTCTTCAGAAATATAAAAATATACGAGAATAATACAATTTAAAATATAAAAAAATTATACTTTAAGTTACACGATCATAATAAAAAAATTTCATTATATTTTAAATTACGTAAATTATAAAATAAAAAAATAATATTGTAAACTATGTAATTCATATAACGGATGTAATTTCCAATTATACTAATTATTCACACTATATATAATATATAGTTTGACAATAGTAGAAACAAAGAAAAACAAGAAAAAAAATAACATAAACAAGAAAGTCAAAAGAATCAAGAAAGAAAAATAAAAAAAAAAGAAACAAGAAAGAAGAAGTAAGAAACAAGAAATAATAACAATAAAAAACAAGAACAAGCACAAAGCAAGAAAGAATAAACAATAAATACGAAATAAGAACAAAAAGAAATAATAAAAAAAAAGAAAGAAGAAGCAATAAGATAGAAAAAAATAAATAAGAAAGAATAAGCAATAAACAAAAAAGAAACAAGGACAAGTAATAAAGAAAAAGAGTAAGAGAGAAGAAACAAAAAAGAAAAAAGCAAGAACAAAAATACGAAAGAATGAAGAAACAAGAAAGAAAAAACAAACGAGAATAAACATGAAGAAGATGCAAGAAAGAATAAGAAGTAAGAAAAAATAAAGAATAACTAAAAGAAATAAGAAAAAAAACAAAAAAGAAGAAGAAACAATAACAAAAAAAACAAAAACAAGAAGAAACTATAAAAAAAAGAAACAAAAACAAGAAGAAAAAAGAATCAGAAAAAAAAGAAAGAAGAAGCAAAAAGGAAACAAGAAAGCAATAAAGAATAAGTAAGAAAGAAGAAGCAATAACAAAAACAAATAATAAAGAAGAAGAAGCAAGAAAGAAGAAACATGAAAAAAAAAACAAGAAAGAATAAACAAGAAAAGAAAAGCAAGAAACAAGACACAAGAACCAAGAACAGGAAGAAGCAAGAATGAAGAAGCAAGAACAAGAACAAGCAAAAAGAAAGCAAGAAAGCAACAAAGAATAAGTAAGAAAGAAGAAGCAATAACAAGAACAAATAGTAAAGAAGAAGAAGCAAGAAAGAAAAAACATGAAAAAAAAGCAATAAATAAGAAGAAACAAGAAAGAAGACACAAGAACAAGAAGAATCAAGAACAGGAAGAAGCAAGAAAGGAGAAGCAAGAATGAAGAAGCAAGAACAAAAACAAAAACAAGCAAGAACAAGAAAAAACAACAAAGAATAAGTAAGAAAGAATAAGCAATAACAAAAATAAGTAATAAAAAAGAAGAAGTAAGAAAGAAAAAACAAAAATGGTGAATCAAGAACGAACAAGCAAGAAAGAAGAACCAAGAACGAAGAAGCAAGAAAGAGGAAACAAGAATAAGAAGATGCAAGAAAGAACAAACAAGAGCAAGGATGAAGAAGCAATAAACAAGAAGAAAAAGAGAGGAAGTGACAATCAAGAATCAAGAAATAAGAATCAAGAAAAATAAGAAACAAGATAAAGAAGCAAGAAAAAATAAATAATAACAAGAAAAAACAAGAAACAAAAACAGTGAATTAAGAACGAACAAACAAGAAGAAGAATAAGCAAGAAAGAATAAACAATAACAAGAAGATGCAAGAAAGAAGAAACAAAAGCAAGAATGAAGAAGCAATAAATAAGAAAAAAGAAAAAGGAAGCAACAATCAAGAATCAATAAAGAAAAATCAAGAAAAAGAAAAAACAAGATAAAGAAGCAAGAAAAAAGAAATAATAATAAAAAGAAATAAAACAAGCAAAAGCAAGAAAGAAGAAGTAATAAATATGAAATAAGAACAAGAAGAAGTAATAAAGAAGAAGAAAGAAAAAGCAATAAAAAAGAAAAAAAGAAAGAAGAAATAAGAAGCAACAAACAAAGAAGAAGCAACGAGGAAGAATTAAGAAAGAGAAGAAGCAAAAAAAAAACAATTAAGAAAGAAAAAACAAGAAAAAAAAAAGCAAGAACATGAAAGAATAAAGAAATAAGAAACAAGAACATGGAGAAGCAAAAACTAGAACACAAAAGAAAGAAGAAGAAAAAAAACAAGAAAAACAAAAAGGAAAAAAAAGAGAGAAGAAACAAAAAACAAAAAAGAAGAAAAAAGAACGAGAATTAACAAGAAAGAAGATGCAAGAAAAAAGAAGAAAGAAGAAGTAAGAAAGAAGAAATAATAACTAAAAGTAGCAAGAAAAATAAAACAAAAAAAGAAAAAGAAAGAAAAAAGAAACAAGAAGAAAAAGCAAGAAGCAAGAAACAAAAATAAAGAATTAAGAAAGACGAAGCAAGAACCAAAACTTAAGAAACAATAAGCAAGAACAATAAGAAGCAATAATAAAGAAGTAAGAAATAAGAAGCAAGAAGAAGAAACAATAAAGATGAATCGAGAAAAAGAAGAAACAAGAAAACAGAGTAAGAAAAAAAAAGCAAAAAAAAAAAAACAAGAACAAGGAAAAACAAGAAAGAAGAAATAATAAAGATGAAACAATAACAAGAAAAAGTAATAAAAAATGGGAAATAAAGAAGAAGCAATAAAGAAGAAAAACGAAAAAAGAAGCAAGAAAGAAGAAGACACAAAGAAAAAACAAGAATGAAAAAAAAGAAGAAGCAAGAGAGAGTAAACAAAAACAAGAAGAACCAAGAACAACCAAGAACAACCAAGAACAGGAAGAAAAAAGAAAGAAGAAACAAGAAAGTAAAAGAAATAAAGAAGAAACAAGAATAAGAAAAAACAACAAAGAATAACTAAGAAAGAAGAAATAATGACAATAACAAGTAATAAAGAAGAAGAAGCAAGAAAGAAGAAACATGAAAGAAAAAACAAAAATAGTGAATCAAGAACGAACAAACAAGAAAGAAGAAGCAATAAAGAATAACTAAAAACGAAGAAGCAAGAAAGAAGAAACAAAAATAAGAAGAAGCAAGAAAAAAAAACAAGAGCAAGAATGAAGAAGCAATAAACAAGAAGAAAGAAAGAGGAAGTAACAATCAATAATTAAAAAAGAAGAATTAAGAAAAAAAACGATATAAAGAAGCAAGAAAAAATAAACAAGAACAAGCAAGAGCAAGAAAGAAGAAGCAATAAATACGAAATAAGAACAAGAAGAAGTAATAAAGAAGAAAAAAGAAAGAAAAAATAATAAGGAAGAAAAAAAGAAAGAAGAAATAAGAAAGAATAAGCAACAAACAAAGAAGAAGCAAGGAAGAAGGATCAAGAAAAAGAATAAGCAAGAAAAAAGAAGTATGAAAGAAAAAACAAAAACAAGAAAAAACAAAAACAAAAATAAAAAAGAAAGAAAAAAGAAGAAAGATAAAATAATTAAGTAAAAAGAAATAAAAGCAAGAAGAAACAAGAGCAAGAAGAAGCAATAAGGTAGAAAAAAGAAAGAAGAAACAAGAACAAGAAGCAACAAGAACAATAAGCAAGAAAGAAGAAAAAATAACGAGAATAAACAAGAAAGAAAATGCAAGAAAGAATAAAGAAGAAGTAAAAAAGAATAACTAAAAGAAACAAGAAAAAAAAAAGAAATAACAAAAAAACAAGAATAAGAAAAAGCAAGAAATAAGAAGCAATAAAGAAGAAACAAGAACAAAAAACAACAAGAACAAGAAACCACAAGAACAAAGCTAGAAAAAAAGAAACAAAAACTAAACCCTAAACGCAGACAGCTACCTACAACACAGTTTAAGATACATGAGAAAAAAATATAGAAAATAATTTAAAAAATAAAAAAAATGTTTTAAAAAAAAGATACTCACAATTTATATTTTATTTATACCAATCTTACTTTCATGCTAATTCTCTTCATTTTGTTACTCTAAACCGATAACAATCTTGATCATATTTTTTCTTATGTATCTAGACCCATTTTTTTACTTTATTTTTATTATATTGATATCATTATAATACAAATTTAAGAAAGATATTTTTCTGTTTTTGGAATTATGGAAGTATAGAAAAAAAATATGAAGGTTGAAAAAGAATCATTCATTCTATAAATTCCTTAGATTTCCTCCTACATTCTTATTATTGCTAATTGCATTTCATATTAATATTGAAAAACTAAAGTACCTTCTCTCAGCTCAGTGTATCATGTCACTGTTGTTGGTGTCCTAATGCACCTTCCTTGTCCACTGCATCAAGAGAAAGAACTTTTTATGAAAACATCATTGATGAAGTAATCATTTCTATGAGAATTATATTTCTAAAAGCTTGTTTTAGAATATATATATATATATATATATATATATATATATA
>Ga0099825_1003670_pt1 | contig 20378 bp, 4 predicted proteins | sample SiratroredBW_FD_76838 | JGI IMG/M metagenome (GOLD analysis project Ga0099825, IMG submission 76838) | Root nodule microbial communities of legume samples collected from California, USA - Siratro red BW | ecosystem: Host-associated > Plants > Roots > Nodule | place: USA: California | collected... | reverse complement strand
TTAGTAAAATATGAACTACCCTTAATGAAGTAAACTACTTGAGTGATTATTTGCTTTTGTTTTCATATCAAATTGGTTCATTATGCCTTGAATAGAATTGTTAATCATTCACAAGGAGTTTACAAGTATAGGAGAGTTATCTTTTGCATAAGTTTTTTCTTGATCCCTGAGTTCAAAGAAAATAAAATAAATCGAGTGGTTAATTGTTTCAATTAAATGATATTATGTAGCCTAAACTAAGTGAATGTATCAATCAACTAATTTCTGATTTCAACCTGAGCATAATACTATCACACTTGATTAGTTGAGATCTTGCAACTTTTATGAGAGGAACCTCAACACACACTATATTGCCTTCATCAAATAGGAGAAGATTGTTGACAATGTTGTTGTCTATGTATTTGATATAAAACTGTTTCTAATTGTATTTCTAATTGTTTCTAAAATTATAAAACTAGAAGTGAACTAATTATATTTGAGTAAAAATGGTTCACTAAAGTTTTCAACGAATTGTTTTTCAAAAACAGCAGGCTAAAAAATCCTGTCAGCAGGAAATGAATCAATTTAAATATGTATTCAATTGATAGTTTTTAATGTAAATGTAACGGTTTTAAATTAGTTTTTGAAACATATATACCAGTATTTGAAAAACACTTGTCAGTAATCAGAAAGTTTTGAAACCGCAAGCCAAAAATCTAAGAAGATCATTGTGAACTAAGTTTTTTTGAATCAAAAGGAATCTGAAAATGGATTCTTGAAGCTCATTCAATATTGTGGTAGTACTACACTGATTTTTCATTTGTTGTTCATTCGGGGAATTCGCTGAAATTTGTTTTCCTAGATTGGTTTTGTATTAATGTGATTGCAATGGTGATTTGTTTTCAAATTTCATTGATTAAAGAGGTTTTAGAACTAAAATTGTATAAGGTTTACTGTTATAGGGGTGCAGTAGGGTTATGCATTGTTTTTGGTGTATTCTTGTAGGGTGCAAGATTGTTTCTTGTGTGTAATTATTAAATATAAGTGTTCTTTAGTGAAATTTCTTTGCTTGTTGGCAAGGAGACTAGATGTAGGTCTTGAGGAAGAGTGAACCAGCATAAATCTTGGTGAACTTGATTTCTCTTACCTTTAATCTTGAATTGTGACTTGAATTCTGCATAATTTCCTGATTTTGTGTCTTTTTCAATCAACTATTTATGAAATTTAATTAATTCTTTTCAATTGTGTGTACTGACAATTGTTTGTTTTTCAACTGGTATTGTAATCTGTGTACTAAAAAATTTGTCCTAATCAAATCAACTTGTATTTTCTATGAAAAGTACACGTTCTTGATCACTTGAAACCTTTAATCTATTCAGACTAAAAACAGTTTGCTAAATCTGTGATTCAATCAATTAATCATCTCTGTTGTTGACTTGGTAGAAATCTAGAACTGATTATTCCTTAAATTTAATTAATTGTATTTTTGGAACAAGAATCTAAGGATTTCAAAATCACTTTTTGTCTGTCATACAAAAACATCCCATCAACCTACACAACTGACTTGTAAAATTTGAAACCATTAATGCATAGTTTGAATGTTCAGAAAACCCTATTGAAGATAATGTGGTCCTCATCCAACTTGTCACCTTGATATGTCAGTCGGGTATTTATTTTTCAAATAAACCCTGAAACGTAAAGTTGCATAACTTTTAGGAAGGATGACAATATTTGGTAGGACTCCTCCCAATTGCCATATACATTTTATATGGTGAATTGCTTTCCCAACCATGCCTTCTTATAGCTCACTGTATAACCCAGACTTGATTTGATGTGAGCTATGATAGTAGAGACAGGTGTTGAAGGGTTGACCTCCATGATTTCATGGATGGTTTGTGAAATCATTTGACACCCCAACTTGTTGTGATCTTCTAAGATCATAAGAAAAACACAGGTAGGCACACCTTCCAACTTCATAATTTTCTAACATTGATGCTTCATTCACAAAATTTCTCTACATCTCACTGCACCTCAAGATGAAAACATTGCAATACAAACAAAGGTCCAGATTGAATCTCTCTTAATCAATACTCAAGATTCAACTAACATAGAGTACGAGCTACTATTCATCCACATGATTACCTGGCCACCACCATTCACCACCATTATTCACCATATCCTTTATATATAGATTCAGTTGTTAGATTTTATCAAATTTATTTTGAACCACAAACAATTGTTCGAATTTTTATCTACCTTTTAAACTAATATTTTCAACTTTACTTAGTTCTAGTGACACAAAAATGTCATTGTGGAATTAACACGAATATAGGTTTGTCTTCATTGCTACAATGGTAAGTTCAATATAATTTTGTTTACTTATTTAGTCCTTCAACATGGTTACATCATGCTTGCCTAATTTTATAAGGAGTAAATTAGTGGGAATTTGTGTTACAAAACATGTGTGATGGATCGAAGTGTGGAATAACAAACGTGAACTAACATTGACCAGTAATCCAACGCAAGGACCATTGTTCCACACATCATAATACATGGAATGATACATAACCAAGTTTATGTATTTTTTATTTGCGTCATAACTACTTCAAGATTTATGGAACCAACATCGTAGCCAAACTCTACCATCCACATTCCAAACAAGTACCTCTTCCACTTAGTCTTTCCATATCTTACTCCTGAGCACATGACACTTCCACCACAATTGACTATAAATTACAAAAGACATTCATTTACATCAAGTTCGGATGATCTAGTGTCAAATTTATTTGCAACAGATGTTAAAACATCAACTTTCTCCCATGCTTACATGCAATCTCTTTACTTGGAAAATTTTCATATTGAAGTTGGTAATTCTAGTACTCCATTTCCAACTTATGAAACATAGCATATTAGTACACAAAATCCATATGAAGAATTTCGTCCTAGTGTCCACCTACAAACCCTGCCCAATGAACAACCACTGTAAAGAAAGTCAACATGCAATAGATATGAAGACTAAGATATAATATGATCATTATGTACCTGAATGTAAACATTATTTTAATTTATCAAAATCTTAATAAATATCTCATTAAATTGATTTTACTACATGGTATAATCATTAAAAAATATTTTTAATCTAATTTTTATGTTTACAATATTATTTTATATCACCTAAATATTTATAAAATAACTATATACATAAATTTACAATAATAATAATAATTTTCTAAAATTATATTAGTATAAATTATTAATAATATTTTAAAAATTATTTTAAAATATTGTTTTAAATTATTATATAATAAATTAAAATTTGATAATCATTGTTAATTAAAATTATACTTACATTTTTAATATTAGCAATTAAATTTGGTGATATATATAAATTAAAATTAAATTATGAATTTTATAATTACATTTATTACTAATAAATTTAATATTCTATGTAAATCATTAAACTCGTAATTTTTTTAATAAATAATATAAAATATTACTATTAATATTGAATGATGTTTAAGTAAATTGTAATTATCATTATTAATTATACTTTAAAATATTTTTAACAAGAAAAATTTATATAAATACTAATAATTATTAATTATATTTTTTAATATTTTTATTCGTTTTATTTTAACATAACTTTTAAATATTTATAAAATATTATTATTAATTAAATTTTATATATATATATTTTTTATTATTATCATAAATTTAAAAAAATATCAAATATTAAAAATAATTTGTAATAGTTTTACAATTTTTACATGTTCTTTTAAATTATGAAAAATATATTATATATAAAAATCTTATTAGTATTACATTTTATTATATTATAAATAATTTATAAATTAAACTTAGTTAATTTATAATTTTTATTTACATTATTTATTAATTAATTAATTAAATACATAAAATATATATATAAAAAAAAAACTCTATACGGAAATATGCTCACAAGAAGCGGATTTCCAACGGAAAAAATGTCAGAATGTATAAATTTTGTAATTTGGAAATGAATACCCGAAATACGTTTTCTATTGTTCTGTTTCAGTAAATAAATGAATTCTTAGTAGTGTTAGTTAGGTAATTTTCTTTTATTTTGGTTTATTTTAGGAAAAAAATCATAAGAATGAATCTCAGTGGACCAGAAAACGGAAAAGGAACACGTGGCATCCATCAACGTGTTTTGTCAACAGTTTCTCATTTATTACAGGCTTACCTGAACTGCTCTTCATGCATTCCGTAAGCATTTCTTCTAACCTCTTTCAAAACCCTAAACCCTACCATAACGACACTCTCTCTCTCTGCACGCTTTCCAAGAACTACCATGGACAACGATGCCGACCACCGCGAAGAGGACGAGGCTCCGGCCACCGAAGACCAGGTCCCTGGCTCTCCCGTCGCTCCCATAATCAGACTGGAAGAGGTCGCCGTCTCCACCGGCGAAGAGGACGAAAAGCCTCTGCTCGATCTGTAAGTTTCTTGCTATGCTTCTCTAATGCGACTTCGTTGTTCGAAACTGAAACGGCTCTGTTTCGGCTTGCTTCGATTGCAGCAAAGCGAAACTGTACCGTTTCGACAGGGACGGTAACCAGTGGAAGGAGCGAGGTGTGGGAAGAGTGAAGTTGCTAAAGCACAACGTTACTGGAAAGGTTCGCCTTCTCATGAGGCAATCCAGAACTCTCAAAATCTGCGCTAATCATCTCAGTGAGTCTTGTTTTTCGTGTTCGTTCGTTCTTTTTTTTTTTCTTTATATTTTATATATTTTTTTTTCGTTTTCTTTCTGGATTTCACAGTTGTGCGCGGGATGAGTGTGCAACAGCATGCCGGGAACGAGAAGTCGTGCGTTTGGAATGCGACGGACTTTTCCAGCGATGAGTTGAAGGACGAGCTTTTCTGCATTCGGTTTTCGTCAATTGAAAGTAAGTGCATAATAATAATATTATGCCTTCTTATATCAAAGAAGAAAACAAGATTGTTATTGTCCATTCTTTTTCTCCGTTTAGAAAAAGAACTTCTCCGAAATAAAAAGTTGAAGGAAATAAAAGTTGAAGGAAATAATGTAGTTACATTTTATGCTTTAATTTTTTAAAAAGAAACAGAATATTAGTGCGGTTAGTAATATGACATTCTCTTCATGGTTATAATTTATCGAAAATCACAAAATGTTTAGGGTGTCACGTCTTCTTATTTGATGAGAGATAATCTTTGTTTCTACGAACTTTCTTTTCCTTACATTTTTTGTCCCTACTTTATCAATGACTATGGTTAGGAATATGTTGGGGATGATGGTTTAGGGTGTTTAGTTAGACATGGCATTACTTTGGACCATTATTAACTTGTTTTGTGTAATCATGGAAATTGAATTTCATTAATATGACAATTGAATTAAGTTCCCATCGAGTATATCATTGTTCAGGACACGTTTAAACTTGTTGTAATTGCTTGCTGTGGAGCACCTTTTTATTAAGTGTATTTACTATGGTTTGTACTTGTTTTAGATTGCTCACTGTTCTTGGATTCATTCCAAGGGATTGTTAAATCCCAGAACCATGAGGAAAACCAAAACAATGGGGATAACCAGAGCCATGAGGATAACCAGAATCATGAGGAAAACCAAAACAATGGGAATAACCAAAACCATGAGGAAAACCACAACAATGAGGAGAACAAGAACCATGAGGAAAATCAAAACAATGGGGAGAACCAGGACAAAGCGAACAAGGATGCATCTGCTACTGCTTGTCTCCTTAAAAATTTGAATGTGGAATAGCATGCTACTTCAACTTAATCGTAATTTATTCATATTTCCTCATCATATTCTCTCGTACTAGTTGTCTTCAGATGGTGCCATAGCAATGCTATCGAGCAGTCTTTCTGAGTTGGATCTTTTTCAGCGAGCAGAACTTGAGTCAGGGTTGATTCATTTTAGGTTGGAGATTTGAGGTTGGTGTTGGAAGGGTGGGGGATAGAATAAAATAGGTGTACAAAGGTTTAGTAGAATTTGTTGAGCTTCAACATTTTAACGAGTAAAAGAACATGGTATATAGTGTACAAAGCCAATCACCACAATTAGACACTGTTCTGTTTTCATCTTGAGGGGCTGGAAGAAAGTAGTGTAGAAAATATTCAAACTCGAGTAAAATGTCATTTAGCCTCTCTAATGTTCTATCAAATTGATTTCTTTTTTTCACTGAACCTTTTTATATTTCTGAAAATATGAAGTGAGAATATTTACTTTTATGTTTGTGAAAAGGCTATCAAAACAATCTTATATTTTATTTTCAAAAAAGTTGTATCCTCTTAGTTGTAGTTTTTATCCACATGCTAGGATGTGGAAAATTTATATTCCCATAAAATGTCACTTTTTAATTGAATTCTAACTTTTATTTTAATTATTTTAAAATCTATGAAGTGTTTTAAAGAATATCTAAAGTCAAGTAAATATATATTTAAAAATGTCAAAAAAAAGTGAAATTTCGATTATAATAGCCCAGGAATGTTATTTCTACTATTACAACATCATAACATGTTTAAAATGATAATTTTGATGCAGATTTTTTTTTTAAATGTAGTGAAATTTAACACATTTAAAATTAGAAAGAATAAAATCACTACTTTTAAATTGCAGGACTAAAACAAAATTTAATCAAAATTAAGGGATTAAAACAATTTCATCCAATAATTATTTATATAAAACTTTTTTTGGCAGGGTAGAAAAATAAATTTTTGGTACTTTATAAAACGAAAGCTGCATATACAGTTTAACCATTACCTGGATGAGGCCTTGCAAACATTTCCGAACATCAAAAGATTTAATATCTTGGAACATCAATTGTTATCTCCAAATTAGCAATACATACATGTGATATAAACCCTTGAAAAGGAAAAGGAGGCGAAAAGTTAAGGAAAGAATGATGAAAAGGAATACATCAAAATTGAAGAAAATAAATGTAAATATAACTTACATCAAAATTTAGAAGCTGCATGAATTTACCTACTAATCAACACAGCTTAAAAAGGAATTGGAAAAAAAAATTAAAGCATATAATACTTGGATGATCTATTGAAACCATATTCATACCTTGTGTGCTCTGCAATGGATGCAATCAACTTATAAATTGACTGAATGAAGAGCTCGTATGCTATAAGCTAATAATGTTTTCTTCAAAGAATGATAGCCCCCGTTTTAGAACATTATGTGCTATTCAATGTCAGGTTCTATAAATCAAGCTTTTCCATGAATAATGTTACGCCTTCAAGGTTAATTGTGTCATCATTATCTCTCAAACTTGAACCACTTCCAGTTAGCATAAAGTGCTTCATTTTCAAACGGCAGGGCACTGTTTTGGAGGATTTCTGGTTGTTGAGAGATAAAAGCAGGAGGTAACTTTTCCCTGTATTTCTTCGCCATCATATCAGCCTCCAGAAATACTCTCTTTTGGCACCAAAGAAACACGCATATCTCAAAGATCAATCTTACTCAAACCAAAGATCTTAAAGAAATAAATGAAACTAGTATATGCAACTAACAATGTAAAAGGTTTCTATGCTGTTATTCGATCAAAAATTATGTATGGTAAGCTTAGACTTTTATAATAATTAGCTTAAAATCTGTTAAGCCCAGATACTTAGTACTAATTTTTTGAAACTTAGACTTTTATAATAACTAGCTTAAAATCTAATATAGTTACTATAATATCATAACCAGTCCTGGGTAACTGTATCAATAAAAACACCTTTGGTACAACTCAAAACAAGTATTAACTATATATATAATAGCATATTCACAATCATCATGCATCATTGTTAAATTACAGCCAAATCATTTGGAAGTACAGAGCCATATCCTAAAAAGTAGGATTCGATACTTTTCAGATGCGTATACGGAAGTTTTTAAAGAGTATTGGTATTCGACATGCTGATACTTCTCTATTTTTGAAGGATTGAGGCTTCATAGCCAAAAAAGTCATACCAACATAGTATCAGATTAGTTGACAATGTAAAAAGTTTTATAATACTGGTGCACAGGAATTACACACTAAAAAAAATACCTCTTTATTAGATAGAAATTGGCCAGGTTCACTCTCAAGGTCTGCAATGCTGCATGCCATGAAGAGAAATACAACTTAATGTTCTTCAACACAACTTTTGTGAGAAAGGAAGGGTTGAACAAAATATGCATACTGGAAAGTATCAAGTAAATTTGAGTATATTCAGTTCCCTTACACTCAACTCAAAGCAAAGTTAATTTATCTTAATTTGCAAGAAACCATTGTTAAAGAAATGGATGAAAGGATTAATATAATCCTTTTATCCTGATCATATCATTACTCATTAGGTAATTGGGTTAGATTCTCTCACTCAAACTCATGAAGTACTCGAAGAGTGCTCACATATTTTGGTCCTTTTCTTACATTTGTGATGGTGCACAACAACAAAATCTTTATCCCACTTGGTGAGGTTGATTGCATAGATCAGTGTCATTGGATTTATTTAAAGACAAAACCTCCAAAGAGTGACAGCACAACCACATCTAAAATTTGGAAAACTACATTTTGATAGTGGATCTAACTATTTTGCACAAAATTTCAGTATGGATATATCTTATTCTCCAGCCATCCTTATTTTCACTATATTTTTACAAATAATACTGATTTGATTCTATAATTTTTTGTGTGATTAGTTAATTTGCATGAAACAATACACAATTAAACGCAATTCATTATGAAACTTGCTAAAATACCAAATTCATTGGAAAATAAGCACTGGCTTTAACAGAAAACAACATAGACCCACAAAAGAGCGTTTTAGAACCAAAGGGCGTTCCAAGAGGCCACATGATGATGGAGTTTCAATTTTCAAGCCAGGTGATAGATTTGAATTCTGAAGCCGTGGTATTCTAATAATGCAGTCGTCATCATCATCATCATCATTATTACCATTTGGGTGGATATATTTCAAATTTATTTTGACTAGTTGCCCTATTATTACCTTTTTCTCAGCCTGGTGATGCCTAATTTTGTAAGGAGTTCATGTGTTGTAAGTGGTAAAGGTAGGAATTGGAATTTTAATTAGCATAGACGGTTTCTTCTGATTCATTAAATAACCCCAAATAAACCGTAACAAACTAGGTGTACCCAACAATAAGAGATATCAGTCAAAAAAGTCAGCAATTCATTACCTTAAAGAAATTTTATCAGGAGAGTGTGACTTCACGACCAAAACTTTAACCTTCTCATCAACAGAAAGTATGTCCGTGATGGAAGGAATTCGAGCTCGAGTAATATCTGAAACATGTAGCAATCCACTGAAAGTACCCAACAGATTAATTTTAAATGTCAGGTTATGCACATACAGTTTAGTGATCCAAACAACTTTAACTCATAACAAATTAAATGTCAGGTTATATATATATTCAATGACATGCAGATCTTAAAGATGTTAATAAGATGAATCGGATGACTGAATTAAGTTCTTAACAACAAAACAGCCAAGCTAGAATCTCAGATGGTGCGACTCTGTCCACAAAAAGAAAAGAGATAGGTATGTGCGTATGAGAAAAAAAACATGTGCTCACTAAGACAGATTGACACACCTTATATTTGTTAAATTCATGTGCTCACTAAAATAATACAAATTTAAATGTAAAATGCACCGATGCATATAAATGAAGTTAAGTCGAGCACTTCTAGGTTAAAGTGTAGAAACAAATGCAACAATTGACCTAGATAAAATGCCAAATCAAAGTAGACAATCTAGGACATATTTACTACTTGAAAAAAATTCCCTGGAGCTTAGCATTTAATATTATGTAGTGATACCTAGGTTCAAATCCCATTGTATTGAGTGGAATTTTACTATTTGGTAGGGAGAGGAACCTTTTTTAACCCATAATTCAATGGAAAAGGCGTTCTTTACTTCTTTTACATTCATTCTCATTTTAAACATCTCATCAGACAATCCAGTCTCCGGTAACATAATTATTGATATCACTGAACCTTAAAGATAACTTTTTGTGTATCAATATAAAATATAATATCTGCCAAACCTGTTGTAACAATGCTTTTCATAAAGGCTAGTACAAAAGACATTACTGCATATTAAAATCAACAATTAATTTTGTCATTTTACTGGTTAGTTACTTACAACTCTTCTGCTATCCCCCTGTGTTTTTCATTGATAAGATTACAAGATTCCACCAAATTCAGAATTAAGGAAGATCGTGATTAGAATTTGGCAGCAGAACAGACTTCTAATCTCAGTATTATATAAGAAAATCTAAGCACAAGTAGTGTATAAATTATAAAATGTGATAAAAGGAAAGATAAATACAAAGCATGAGGTGATTTTAAGCCACTGTTCATGCCATGCACAAAGGCACATATGCAGAATAAACTTGCATTATCTTTTCTTATCTTCACAAGTGGCAGCATCAAAGCAGGGTAATCGGAAACATGAAAGCATCTAAACAATACTCTAAGATGGAATTGTTCCCCTGGAAATAAGGAATAACGCTATGACTTATCAAACAGCAAAAAGAAAGCCCGAACAGCTAACAATCTATATCCAAGATATCACTCACCTTCTATTTGTTTCTCCTATCCTTATTTGGGCTCCATACGGAAGTATCTTTTTCACGGTCCCTTCAAGAAGTGTTCCTTCTCGAAGATATAGCTTTTCCTGCAACGTATCAATTACATAGCAGGGACTTCAAAAGACAAAAGAGAGCAACCAGAACCAAAAACTCCACTGACTCTTGTGAAACTAGGAAACGAGAAAGGAAATAGACAGACTTGAATACTGACCCAAGCTTCCCTCTCACTAATTATCAAACTGTTATCAGCTTCATCTACTTGAATAATTTGCACATGCATACGGCGTCCAATCTACATCATTATTATCAAATAGTTGTAAGAACCAAGAAGTACAGAAGAAAATACCAAAAGATTAAAATCATATGATGGGAGAAATATCTAATGTGTTCCAACTGATCGGGCTTTTCAGTTATAAGGAGAAAAAAAATGTATTTAAGTAGTGAAAACTTTTAAGGCAACATGCCAAGCAATAAGAAGTGAAAAACAAACTAAATTCATTTACCTAGATGAGGGTCATAACGTACTTTGAAGGTCAACTTTGAGATTATGACTTGAACTCCATAACATATCATGATACATAAAAACTTAATAGACTGGCGTACATTTAAAAAATACAAAATAAAATAAACCAATATAAGCCTGTGAGAAACATAAAGATCTTACTAAAGTAATTACGGAATATATAAAGTAATTACGGAATATATCATTTGGAATACGTGTTAGAACAAAATTGTTTGAATGTTGAATATTCCTATTATTTAGTAAGTAGTTTATTAAAATCACTGGCTACATTCTTAAGGCAGATACATGCCTGAAGATTGAAAAGATAATTGCTTCTCAGTTAAAAAGCAACAACAAATTAACAGGGTAGTTTATAGAGGCTTCCACCAATCACACTCGAGGAGACTCAAGTTACAGAAGATTTTAATTGTGCCCAATAGCACTATCCACATCAGTGAAGCTATAAAATATTATGTCTATCCACTCAATATTAGATAATACAATAATAGTGAATAAGAATTCAAAAGGAGCTCGTAAGTAAATTAGCGGTCCCGAAATAAGATTTTATTGCATTTTTTTAGGGAGGAAAATTACAGGGCTTGAACTCACATTTTCTTTCAACTCAGTAAAACTATTTACTCTTTTCATAAGCTCAGCTTTGGGCAGGAAAGCTCGTAAACCCTGCATATCCAATTTCAAGAAGAGATAATTATGTACTTGTATGATACATGAACATAAATATTCAGATCAATGGTACAGACCTCAATCCTTGTCAGTAAGCCCTTGGTATTCCACTCAGTGATTCTAACTTCCACAGGTTCACCAAGCTGTTTTATCTGCCCAAAACATTAAAAGTAGAGGATTTAAATCTCATCAACATGAGAAGAGACTAGTGGACTTTATTTTTAAAATTCGTAAAGCAACAATTTGGCAAAAGATCACTGCTTTTAAGTTTGCTATTATCGCATATAACTATAGTTAATTGTGATGTAGCATTCACTAGTCAATATATGATAATACTTTCAAACCAAGGAAGCAAAGAGATCTTCAAATGTTTTCCATACCAACGTCAGATACATCTAGTTTACAACCTTCAACTATTTTTTGTTTTTGAAACATTGATGTCTCAATTCTTAATACCATTTATTTGTGATTGATCCTAACCGCGCTGTGTCCTACAATTTTTAGAATTTGCAGTTTCTTTGTGCTGGTGTCATGTCACATTCGTGTCTTTTGTTATATTTGTGCTTCCCAGTATCCAACTAGGTAGTCTAAAGAACCTAGCATTTTGCACTTCAGTCACAAATCACACAAGAAAGTTACAATATCTGAAATTCTAACCATATGTAAGGGAAAAAAAGAATGAAAGGAGGAAAAAAAACCTGCCTCAGCCGATGCCAGGCAATCCGGCGGAAGAGCCTTCTGGTAGAAAGCAGTGGCCTACCAGCAAGGGTCCTACCCAGAACCTCAGCAAACAAAATGGTCCCAATCTCTACAACAGTTCCCCCAGGCACTGGCCCCCCATTCATTGCATCATCATTCTTCACAATCCCCATCCTCCCCTCAACCATCAAATTCTCTTCAGCCTTGTTCACATCACATAACAAGTGCTCCATCTCTTTGCTATACAAGGGAAGCACCTCCTTTGTCAACATTGTCCCCAGTAAATCTGACCCCACATTCACATTTAGCTTGTTCTCATTACCTGAAACCACAACACCAACCACAAAATCCCCAGGTTTGGGCTCATAGTACTCAGCACAACCCTTCTTATCTTCTCCACTCTCATCACCCACTTCATCTCTTCCCTTAGAACCTTCCAACTTCTCCTCCACCACAGAATCATCACCTCGCTTTAAAAGCTTCTCAAAGGGTGCCAATGCCAAAGCCTCCTCTTCAGTAGAAACCTTCTCTCCAAGCACATCAATTTCAGAAGATGACCCATTTCTAATGGATACCAGTGAAGGCTTGTCCCGCAACTCTAGCGTTTCAAACTCTTGGATTCTATCATCAACCACAAATTCCTCGTTCTTGGAACAAAGTGGAACATGGGTAGCACACAAAATTGTAAATTTATTCGTAAAAGGGAAAAATTTAGGAGATTGGGGTTTCACGGGGTTGGCATATTGCTTGTTCCTCAAAGGGTTTCTGACATGATTAAGAGGTAATGAAGAGTTCGGAAGTAAAAGGGACTTACAAGAACAAAGAATCAGTGTCATATTCGAGACACAATTTGAAGTTTGGTTCAGTTCTAAGTTTCGTGCCACTTTGAAGTATTCACTTCAACCATTTGCTTCAATCTCTCTTCCTTCAGTTCAGAATTTGTTCGAGCAACATACCTATCACATAGATTATTGATATGGGATAAGAGTAAAATGACAACCATTTCTCTTACTTCTTATTTCTTGTTGAAGGTACATAATATTTTTTTTATTTCTTTAATTATTTGAAAAATATAATAATACTTTTTTTATATATATATATATATATATATATATATATATATTAATTTTTAATTGTTTGGAAAATATGACATTATATACTTTTACAAGTTATTGTAAATATTAAAAAACAAAAAATGTACATTTAAAAAAAAAAAACTGAGTGTGTTAATATAATTTATCAAGAGATTATTATATTACACCTGAAGTTAATAATAAGTGTACATGTGCCTTTTAATTTCGAAAATTGTGCTAATATCTCTTTCTATCAATCTAAAATAAACTTTATTAATAAATATAAATCATAAAACAATATTTAATAGTCTACACGTATTTATATGTGTATAATTAAATAGTGATAGTTTTTTTAACTGTGACAAAAATATTTCAAGTTATATAAAAAAAAAGATTTTGTAATAACTTTAAAACAAATTATTTGAGACATTTTTATGAATTTTAAAATTGATTAAGAAATTTTGTTATTCTACATATTCAAACAAACTAATAAAAAAATCTAATATTGAAATATGCGTAGAAATAGAATAAATAAACAAAGTTATATTTGGAGGATGACATGATGGTTAAATTCTAAAGAAGTTAAAGATATTAGTGAATATCAGTCTAATTTACAATAAATGTTAAATATGATAAAGAAAATTACTAATAATATAGATTTATTATTTTATAATATGTTAATGTAATACGAGAAATAATATATGTTGAATGTAATACGAGAAAATAATAATATTATTAATAACTTAGATTTATTGCTTTACAATATATATTGAATTTGATAAGAGAAAATTGACTTAGATTTATTAGAAAAGTTTCAAAGTAATGAAAGGAGAATGTCTTATTATTTTTGGGTCACATACCATTTACAAATTTTATGCATATACATGTGGATTGTTCTTGAAGTTACATTGTTTTGTTTCATTTTAGAAACTTCATTAATATTATACCCCTTCAATAAGCATAAAAGAGTAAAGTTACATTCTTTTCTCAATCTCTCAAATTTAAATTTTATAAATTATTGGGATTATCTTTTTCTTTTAATATAAGTGAATTATTCTATTAGAATAGTAATATAATTTATTTTTTTTAAAAAATCTTTTTCGACAACTTTCTCTTATCTAGTATCTGGTACGAAGAAAGAACGAGAAGTTTAGTATATTAAATTTTATTATTTTTTATATAATTAATTTTTATTATTAATTTGTTAATATTTTTATTTATATTATAATTAAATAAATATAATAATTATATAATATATCATAATAAAAATAATAATAACAATTATTATTATTATTATTACTAAAACAATAATAAATTTAATAAAATCATAAAATAATAATAAAACTAAGATAGTTATAAAAATAAAATACTAATAATATTAATTTAAATTAAATATAATAACAAAATTATAAAAAAAATATTTTATTAATCATATTCATTATAAATAATAATTATAATAATAAAATTATAAAATGATAATAAAAGTAATAATAATAATAATAAAACTAAATTATAATAATAATCAAAATAAATTTATAAAATAATGATATTATTAACAATAATAATTTATTTTTTTATTTTAATTTTAATTTTAAAAATGATTAATATTTTTATAATTTCATCAATTAACATAATAATAATTTATCAATCACACTAATAAATTAATTATATTTAATTTTAAATTAATTTTAATTATAATTTCATCTATTAAAAATTTTATTTTATCAATCATACCTATCACATCACTTATAAATTTTTATAAATTTTTCTTTTATTTCTTACCATATTTTTCTTAATCCAAACAAGTCAACTTCCCACCCACTTTCATATCAAATTAACTCAAATCTACTTCTTTAATTCTACTATCCAATCTAAACAAAGTCTAAAAGTAAGTAGATTGTTCCAAAAAAAATAATAACTTCCCTTTGAATATAAGTAGATTATTCCATTAAAAGGCAATATAACCTTGCTTTAAAGGTACGTGAATTGTTTCATGAAAATATTCAAATCATGGAATTTAACAACTCTATATTCTCTAGTACAATTATCCATGGAAGATATTGACAATAGCATAATTGTTCTTACCAATAACTATTACTTTTTTGTTCAAATTAAAACTTTAACATTTGATATCGAAAGGAAAAACAAACAAAAAAACTCAAATTCAAAATAAACCAATCAGGACAATATCATATAAGTACACAAGAAAACAACACATAACACATTTTTTTGAATAAACTAACCAAGCTTTAATACCATTAATTTTTTTAACCTAAAGATGTGATTTTACATTAAAAACATGGAAAATAAAATAATTAAATAAATTACTAAATAAACAATATTAAAAAATTTGTTATAAGGAATATCACATAGTAACCCATTCACAATAAAATTCATATTTTATAAATCTTTGGCTTATAAACGAGTTCTGAAAAATTCAAATTTTAAGCTTAATTTATGATATAACATGAAACATTCAAGGAAGGGACTAACTCAGTGTCACACCTATGAAAATTATAAATACTAATTATGAGTTGATTAAACAATAATACATGAAGTATAAATACTAATTATGAGTTGATTAAACAATAATACATGAAGGCTAACGCCTCTGTATTAAACATAGAAGAAGTAAGAGAATGAGATATTTCTTAATCTGTTGAAAGTGAAATATTATATATTAATATAACACAAGTACACAACATTAAGCTAAGCATATTTATCAATAATAAGATACACATAAATTGTACTTTTCTTCTATCCCTATTTCATTTGCATGTGGTACCAATTTAAACCTAGTAAGTAGTATAGGAATATATGCTAGCCACAAGAAACATCATCAATATGTTTGATTACTTCAACTTAACACCCATATAAAGTGATGCGCTTTGGTTACTGGTAAAGATCAACCAATTTTTGAAGAACACCTCAACTTCAGAAAATCAACATAAGACCTCAGGGTTTTCACCTCAAGCATCATTTCCCCAAGGTTTGAGTCAAAAGAATAAATTCTTACTTTTTCTTACTCTTTCAATCTCCCTCTATCCTGTAAATTCATTTTCTCCTTGTGCCTTCTCCTTAGATTTTAGATTATACACTCATCTTTTTCTTGAACAAATTTTACCACTTAAAAGGTAGATGAGTAAGGATGAGTTATAGCCAGTCAAAATCTGTTTTGAAGTATGTTTTCCTTATCCCACAACCTAAGACATACAATCCAGATAACTAATTCAAGTATCACAAAAATTTACTTTAAAATTGAATTTATCTTAACAAGTGTTAACACAGAAAAGTAAAAAATTTAAAATAAAAAAAATTCAAATTATGTTTCTCAAAAACTTTTTGCACTTAAAAGACTTCATCTTTAAAGGATATTTTAAAACATATAATTTTTTTTTTTTCAAAAAAAGTAAGAAGATGTTTTTATGTTTGTCCATCTCCACCGCCAATTTCTAAATCCAATTCTTTAAAACTTTATAGTTTCACCTTTTACCTTGCAGCAAGTATTCTTCACAACCACTTTTTGATCAAATACTCAAGTATTCTTTACATAGTAAACTTTTCAGGCTTTATACACAATCCCGTGATTAATAAATATAGTATAAATTGAAATGTTTTAAAGAGATGAATATAAAGTTCTACACATGGATTTTTTTAGTATGAAAACATTCAAAAGAAAGGATAATATATAGTTGTGCAAATCTTGAAAGCACAAAGAGATTTTTAGATAAATTTGTGTTATTGTTTAGTAGTTTGTTGTTTCTCTTTTTGTCTGTGAGGAATAGATCATTACTTCAAATGACATTTAATTAATTTCATTAATTAATTTCCTTGATAAGATAACTTATTTTTTTTGTTTATCTTTAATTAGTAAACAACTTTTGACTTTGCACAATGGATTGATATGTAAAAAAAAAATGTGTTTTTTTTATTTTTTTCTCAAAGTGTGCCTTTTGATGGTTCTTGATCCAAAATATTGGTTTTACTTACGTTAATAGACTCTTATATCATAAATATTGAAAATACAACGTGGAAGCTTCAAAAAATAATATTGAACAAAATTTATATCTTAAAATCACTTCAGTTAGACAATATATGATCTAAGTTGTAGACACTATTTTATTTGATCAAACATTAGAAGATGATCGTCTATTTGTAAATGATATATCATCTACAACAATGCTTAGATAATGTTTCATCTAATGTTGAGATCTTAGATGATACTCTTTTTACCTTAAAATATGTTTATTTATATGCTAATATTAGAAAATAAAGACTTTAATAATTTTAGATCTAATAATAAGAAAGGTCTTCGCATAATGATATCATATATATCATCTTTACTTAGGAGATATAAACTTGTTTAGAGACACCCGTTTCTCTCGTTTAACATTTAAAATGAGAAGGTAACTTGTTCATTTATTGATCCTTGAACTCATTTTTTTTAGAAAAATTCACCTTCACTTGATATAATTTGGGACTAGTCAGTGATTTATTTATATTAAGAAAAATTAGTTTCACTTAATAACACTTTTTTTTGTTCAACAAGAATAGATCTTGCTAAGTGTAGAGGTTCTACTTACTCTTAAACGTATTTTATCAACAATATTTTATCCTCAGTAAGTCTTTACGCCTTATTTCACCTAGTTAGGGATTTTTTTGATAAGTGAAAATCAGTTTATATAATGTAGCAAATAGGTTTTATAAAGCAATTATTTCTTTTAAGGATTAAGGTCAATTATTAAATCAATCCAACCAATAAAAAAACATAAACAAGAGTATAATTTTAACTCATTCAACCATCAATTAATGGAATCCAATGTCAATAACATGAAAGGAAAAAACATCAAGACAACATATTCATATATAGGTTATACAAACTCTTACATCATTCTATAATTTTTAAATATATAATTTTATACTAATATTAGAAAAACTCCTTTCATATTAATGATTCCATTATATTTTTATATTGTGAAACACTTTTTAGCTAATTATGCGATATAATTTATATTTTTAAAGCTTTGTTTATGTTCATTTTAATTGCGAAATTCACATAAGTATGATTTAGTTAAGATCTTTTACCTTATGCCTTCTAAACTTGATTTTTTAGGTCGTTTGCTTGGTTTGTAAGAATTTTTTAAAACTTGGTTAAACAATGAAAATGTTCCTAGGATGAATTAAATTTATGTATTGTCATTTGTTTGAAATGTGTAGCTTGAAGGTCATAAAGAAGATTTTTTTTTTAATCAAAATCTTTATGTGTAGTGAGTCTAACACATTTGCATTAGACATATAAGAAAACAACGTTGATTTATTATTTTATTTATTTTGTGTTTGACTATTTATAGACCTATTATTTCAAATTGACATTTTTTGTTTTTAACCTAAACAATAGAAAAATATACACCTAGATAAAAGAGATCAAGACTTGTGCTACAAAACTTAATATTTAGGGATTCGTTTCCTTTATAACTCCATGAGTTTTTTCTCTCTTATTATTAGGAATAATTTAGGTTATACTTTGGTTGGCTTTTGATGTAACTGAACCTACTTGTTCATATTGTCATTGCAAAGTATATTATGTGCTCAAACCTACTTAAATGAGTTAAGTTACAATAAAATTACGTACTTAAATTAAAAAAATGTCTTAATTAAGAGTTATAATTTTTAACCAACAATAATTAGTGAGTCAATGTCACAAATTTAATTTCTAATCATTGTTAGAGAGTGTACCTCCAATAAACACTACATGATTTGTAATTCAAAAATTCGTTTGAATTACTATAAAACCAATTGTTTTTATGTCAAAAATAAAAATAAAGAAAAGTAGTCATTTCTAAGATTTTCTTAATATAAGTATATTGATTACACTAATATTCAAAAATATTAGTTGAATCAACGGATTTAGATAGTTTTTCACAAGTATAACTCAAACTAAGTAATAAAAGTGATCAGACATTATACTTTATAGGATTTGAGCCTAATTTGCATTCACATTATAAGCTTTCCTACTACACCTTGCTTGACTTGAAAGATTTTTTAAAGATTTAGTTTCATAATAAAACATACAAATACACCAATAATACTATTATTAGTCCTAATAAATTTGCAAGCTTATCAATCGAAACAGAAAAAAAGAATAAAAAAAAAACATTACAAGTAGGTTCCAAAATAAGCCAGCTCACCAGATTTTTTTAACCAAGTCAACAGGAATATTATTGTTTGTTTATAAGTCTAAATAAGTCAATAGACCTATATCTAATATGCGTTTGGATGAACATTTACAAAATTTATTTCAAATTTTGATTGAAATTGATTTTGAAATTATGTGATTTATGTTTGGATACACGTATTTGAAAAATTGATTTTGGAAACTTATTACTAAAAGTGATTTTGAGTGTATAATTACTAAATGGACTTTATTTGTTTGAAATTTTTTTAATGAAATGCATATCTTAATAAAAACTTACAAACTCATAAGCTTACGGATCAAATAAAAAGTACCAAAAATAAAAAAAGAAAAGACAGATTAAAAACCCATAAGACATAACAACGTTAACGTGTTAAAAATTAATTAAATAGATAAAAGTAAAAGGTATGAAATAAAAAATTTCAATATATTAAATATTAAATATTTTCAACATATATTTTTAAGTAATTAAACCTTTTAATATTTTTTTACCGAGGAATCAATTATAACTCTATTAGTTGTACATCACTTTTAATGCTATAAAAGATTTTTTTGAAGTAAATATTTTTTTAAATGAGCTAATATATATATATATATATATATATATATATATATATATATATATATATATATATATATATATATATA
>Ga0099825_1003667_pt1 | contig 20386 bp, 11 predicted proteins | sample SiratroredBW_FD_76838 | JGI IMG/M metagenome (GOLD analysis project Ga0099825, IMG submission 76838) | Root nodule microbial communities of legume samples collected from California, USA - Siratro red BW | ecosystem: Host-associated > Plants > Roots > Nodule | place: USA: California | collected... | reverse complement strand
TTATTTTGGAATGGCACCCAATCCATTCTTTCAGCATGTTACAACATGTAATAAGGAGGTTGTTTCTCATTGTCATGCCATGATTTCAAACAAGTAAACTATGGTTATTCCTGCTAAAGAATTAACTTTTTAAAGGCAGCCTCCGCAATTTCTTGTCAAGTCAGATACTGACAAAGAAAATAAGAGAGAATTAGACTACAAGGCCTCTCTTATACCAAATGAAGTTGCCACCCCTCACAAAAAACACAAAAGAATCTGTTACACTTTGATTTCTCAGATTCGGATATGGAGTACCGGTCAACCATCTCATTAAAAGACATAAGAATCTTAGATGAAGATTTTTTCATCATACACATTGAACTCATTCCAAGAGTGATGCATAAAGGTATTTTTTTATGCTGCAATAAAAGCTGAGACAAAAAAGACCTATGATGGATAACACCATTCTTTAGTTTATTAACTTTGGTCATTAGATAAAGCCAATATGAGAGATCCTTGATTGATGGTAGATTAATTCTTTCTAGTAGAAGTATGATGTATTCATTTTGTAAAAGTCGTACTAAAATTTCTCCTAATGAATAAAGTGTTTTTTTTTTCAAATTTTGTGATGAATTTATCTTATTAATTCTAGTTAATTATATATTTTACCTTTTGAATTTGAACTAGAGTAAAAAAAAAACATTTTTCTAATAAAATGTTGGAAGATTCTTAGTAGATACTAGATATAAGAGAAGATTCACTATAATGACTACACCAATAAATTCACCTTTCATTGAGGAAAAGAAATATTCCCTCACTTCAATAACTTCTAGAGAAGTTCATGAGTACCAAGAAAAAATCAAGAGCTTCCTCCTGAAAAAAAAAAACACACACAACCTCTTGATCTAGCATATAGAGGTGACATAGATAAATAATAAAAATAAAATAATTTCCAACAATCTACTTTTTCTTTGGGTTCAAAAAGAAATACAAAATATTTCAAAGAATATTTTGAAGACTAGCTTAGAAAATCTCAACCTTTGAAAGAGAAAAAACCTTCAAAACCCAACACAAAGAAAAAACTGATGAGGATAAAGAACCACCAAATTCGAGAATAAATTCTCTCAAGATGGGGGATAATTTGATCCTAAAGATGAAGTCTTCAAATAAAAAGATTTGCACCTAATAAAATTATCGTCCTTCTTAAAAGATTTTTACAATACAAAATAATAACTACAATTATAATAAATGCAGAATTAAGAATAATTTCAATAATTGAAGGTAGAAAAAATATTAACAATAATATAATAAGTTTAAATCTCACCAATCTTCACTCTCATCTAATAAAAACATTTAATTTGTTTCCTATCATTAATCACATCTAGCATAACTCTTGCTTAACTTCAGTGTACTTACAACAGTGGCAACTGAATCTCTAGCACCCTTTTCACTATACGAACAGGATGCAATGTAATGGCGAGCCAAAAAAACGGAGATAAAAAGAGATTTACAAACACATAGTAGACCTTGTAAAATTCTAGAAGTATTTTTTTTATAACTGATTCCTATTTATTGGCTTTCTATCTCTATAGGGATAACAAAGGGTTGGAATGGTTAAAAAAACTAGCCGAGCTGGCTTTTTAACCTCAAAGATGTGCAAGCTCAGGTGCTCTCCATAACCATGTTTTTCTTGTTTTTTCTCCACCTTTCAATCGTAGTATATGATACAGCAGGTGACGGAACTACTACTCTTTGCAATTAGTCTTAGAGTTCCTTAATTTACTTTTCTCATGGGGTGGTTTCCACATGATATCCTCAAGATTGCTAGAAAAGTTCTTGTAGAACTGCAACATCCACGAGCTACTTTTTGGTCATAAATTACAATTAAGAAATGAAGGGGGAGGAGGTGAGACCACACCAACAATGAAAGCATACTCAAAAACTGACCTTGAGATATTCACGGGCATCTCCAGCTGCCTTCTGGATGTTCACCATGAAGAAAGTAGGAGCAATTTCAAAAACCTGCTTAAGCGAAAAGCGACCAGGAAATGAATTAATTTGTTAGCCACAATATTTAGGGACTTACAAAAGCCAGAAGAAAATAGGAACTTACTTCGAGTATAACGGAGAAATAAGCAGCCTTGTTTGCTGAAATACCCTCTATTCTCATCTGAAAATGTAGAGCAATATCGGTTCAGATTAATATAATTAAGAAACTGCGGCAAATTTTTTTTTCAGATTTAGCTCTTTTAAGTATTTAAGTTGAAGATGGAAACCAACTGTTAGGTGCAATTATGACAGTTATTTGGTAGAAAGTAGTAGTAGTACATTATATCAAAATATGTATAATAGTAACTGTTATTAGCAGTAATGTATTATTATATTTTGTTCAAATAGTGACCGTCATGTTAACAGTTTAGGGAAAAAACTTAGGAGCAGTTACGTGTATATAAAGATGAAATATATGTGTTGTCTTTTAATTTGGACACAGAATTCATCTCTGCATGGATGACAGCAAATAATGTGGTATTCCAAGCATTTTATGTGATTTAAATCAGTGTTCTATCAGTAAAATTTTCGGAGTAAATAAGCGAACAAATGATACAAAATAGTTAAGAACAACTAAGGTGGGACGGTGTAAGAGCAGTAAAACGATACAATTTACTAAGTATGCATTACAGGCTACAAACCTTGTAGTTGCGAATATGCGTCTTAAATCCCATTGATTGTGCCACAACTTCCATACTTGATAAAACCACTTTTGGAGGTTTTTGACTGATGAAGCGTGTTTCGTATTTAACAGAATCCTGTAAGGATAAAAGAGAAACATGATTCACACCTCAAGATACAGAAGATGGGATGTGCAATAATGCACCTTATTGTGCTTGTCCCAATACTTGATCAGGATTTTATGCAAAGTTTTATTAATAGGTTACATCGGCAATTATTTGGCTGTTTGCACAAATGATTATTTAAAAAATGGCACAAACATTAAATACCTCTCCGGGATCAAATAAGGTTGCAAGGTTTAAGCCTTGAGATAAAATTATCATGTCGAAAGCATTAAGAGTTAGAGGACCCATGTTGTCATTCTCACATTGTTGATCAGTGCTCTGATCCTACAGTGACAAAATAATCAATATGTTAACATGACTGAGAAGATATATTCCACATGAAAGCATAAAGAAAAAGCAAGCTTCCGGAATTGAAGAGAAGAAAAATTAATAAAGACAAACAGTGTGATAGTTTTTGCACTTGAATCAGTTCCTTTCTGTTAATATTTCCATCATCATAGATCTTTTGATATTTGATTACACCGTAGGTTTGAGTACATTAATACTAAAGCTCTACCATTTATTTGCTTAGTTCTGTTATTTTGTAGCGTTGAACTAATTATGAAAAAAAATAAAGGAAGATAGCAGAACAGAGCATTTATATTAATATAAATGCATGCTAGGATTCTCTCCTCGAGTACATTTGGAAAAGTTCTGGTGAATTAACTTAAATAGACAGTATAAAATTAAACTTGACCCAAAGCAGAATTAAAGAGTAAACACACCTCAACATTGTCAAATGCAGCATTTACATCATCCAGATTTACATCTTCATACTCGAGGAGACTGACTGGAACATATCCCTTTTGAAACCACTCATCATTCCTTATCTGCTGAATGGTTATACGCTGAAACCCCAGACAGCAATGAGAATGGGAAAGAAAGTTGTGAGAAACAAACAAGTATTAGAAGGAAAGACTAAATCCATTAGAATATTAAGATTAATACATTATGAATATATCATACTCATGTAAACTAAAACATACTCTGCAACAGAAAATGAGAAAAAAAATCCTTGAAATGCAAAGCATTTTTTTTATATTAATGGAACCAATAATCTAGAACAGGAAGAAGTATTTGGTAAATATAATTTCGTCTAATTTGTCTTTATGGAGAGCCTTTAGATTTCTCACCAGCAGGATAAGGCCTTTGATAAAAAACAATTTTACTTTAGTTACAAAAACATCACGTATTTCTATTTGTTGTCATTTTTCTAAAATTGAATCGAAAACACCTTCTATTATTTTCTTTTTCTCGTTTTCTATTTATAAGAGAACGCATACATTTCTCAGTAATAAGATAAGGCCCCTTGGTTAGAAAATAACGATTTTTGTCTTACCTTTTTAATTATAAAAAAATACAATCATATTTTATTTTATTTTCAGTTTTCAAAAGTTTATATAGAAAACAATGAAACGACTTTTATTTTATTTTTATTTTTTGTTCGCATTGTTCCCAGTTCAAGCTTTTAAAGACAAGAATAAAAAGTGAAAAAAAAAATATTTTTGTAGTTAAAAGAAAAAACAAAGTAAAAATAGAAAATGTTTTCTGAGATCTCATGGTCATGGCCATTTACAGTATTCACAACCACAATTTCATTTTTACTTCCTTACGAATTATTAATGAAAACTAAAAGGGTGAGCTCCAAAAACTATTTCCCTTCAAGATAAAAAAAAACCAGCACTATATTACTTTTTATGCATTCTTGAAGTTTATCAAAACATACATGAAACTTTCGTACTGATTACAGGTAAACTAAAAATAGAAAATGTTTTCTGAGATCTCATGGTCATGGCCACTTACAGTATTCACAAGCACAAAATTTCATTTTTACTTCCTTACGAATTATTAATGAAAACTAAAAGGGTGAGCTCCAAAGACTATTTCCCTTCAAGATAAAAAAACCAGTAATATATTACTTTTTATGCATTCTTGAAGTTTATCAAAACATACATGAAACTTTCGTACTGATTACAGGTAAACTAAAGTTATTATCATATCCTTCCATAGGATAAACTTATTAGTGATAAACATTTTTCATTTCTTTTTACAGGAAAATAGTGAAGATCATACTTATGCTTGACAACTATGTATCATCACACTCTTAGGCTTTGTAATGCAACAAGTAACCACATCACAGAAACGAAACTCGTTTTCTGCTTCTGTGCACAGACAGACAACATTAACTATAAATAACATTGAAAAGCAGTGTCTCAACGCTCTTATGACATTATGAATAAAAAAATTTACTCAATGAGGCCGATTCTTACATGTTCAGGGTTTGGCTCCAAAATTCTGTGCATTAAAGACTTTGCCCCCACAGGAAACCAAGCCGGGCATGAAAACTGTGCTTTCTCAATCTGCACAGGAATAAGAAAACAGTTCAGAACCGTTCATAATAATCTAAGATTTCATTTTGAACAAAACATCTTTGGTAAAAAGAAACTGTTAGACAAAGCTGTGTTTCCTGAGCATTTGACACCATGAAGAAAGTTTGTATCACAAGAACAACAGCAGTGACTATATGCAAGAAAAAAGTTTAAGACATTTGCAACAGGGGATCCTATCTCTTACGCAGTAAAACACATATTTGCCATGTATATAAATTCATGCCTTACTGTACAAAGTCGTTAGATCAAGTTCGTCAAAGGGAAGATATCCAGCCAATAGAACATAGAGGATAACTCCACAGGACCAAACATCTGCTGGAGCACCATTATAACCCTTTTTACTGAGGACCTGAAGTCATAAAGATAAGCTTTAAATGCAAAGGCCAAGCTCAAAAAATAGTCAGTAGCAGAAGATGACATGGAATCATTTAGATCTATTTCAATAAATTTTTCAACAAGCACTTCAAAAAAAATTAAGGAAAAAAAAATGAAAACTTCCCCATAAACTAAAACTAGCTTATACCTAAATTAAAAATATTATTTTGAAGAACCAAATTTGAGAGAGCTTATACAAATTAGTTGGTTAATAAGCTGAATTTAGTTTATGAAAAAATGTATTTCACTTTTTTCTTTTCTTAGAAGTGTTTATGGAAAAGTTGATTCCAACATGTTATTAAAACGAAGTAGGCCAACCATGTATTACCTCAGGGGCTACATAATTTGGAGTCCCGCAAGTTGTCCGAAGCATACTGACCCCCTGAGATTTTTCACAAAATAACATTGAACAAGAGTATGAAAACATTTGAATAGCATTTGATTTCATGCGCATGAATTAAAGACAATTTTTATAATTATTTGTTAGCAATCTCTCACCTGTTCTGGAAATGCACTCAAACCAAAATCTGAAATCTTTATATTTCCTTGTGAATCAAGTAAGAGATTTTCAGGCTGCAGAAAGTAAGAGAAAATACTTAGCAGAAATCATGATAAATATGAAGACAGAATTCCAGATCCCATTCAACACAAACCTTTAAATCTCTATGGTAAACACCCTTACTGTGGCAATAATCTACACCATCAATAAGCTGTTGGAAGTATCTTCTAGAATCAGCTTCACTGAGACGCCCATGGCTTACCTACACCATTACTTTCTTTATTAGCAACATCAATACTGAGAAAATTATTGATAAAAGTCACACTAAAAGCTTATAGCATAAATCCACCTTGAGCTACTCACAATTTTATCAAACAATTCACCACCTGTAATAAACTCCAATATGATATAAATCTTAGTACGGCTTGCTAGAACCTGAAGAGAGTCATATATCAAAGAAGAAAGAGTTGAGCATTGAGTGGTGAAGCCAACAAGACAAACATTAAAAGACTTATCATAGAAAATATTAAGACATTGTGCACCTTCTTCTATAACATTTCATGGGAAAAAGTGTACTAGAAAACCACGACAAATTCTGAAATGATTTTCCAATATTGTTTCTCCCTCCAAGCTATTAATGAACGGAACTTTCTATCATTTTGATTTTATTGCCAGAAAAGGGTTCTAAAACTTGATAATTGGTACCATATTTAACACTTCAATGATAATCGTCGATTCATCATGAATTGGAAAACAAGTAATTAAACCAAACAGATCCTTAATGACCTTTTAAGGTAGTTAGTTTGGAAATGAAAAAATCCGTTTCTTTGCCAAAATCTCTTGTAGCAATCCTTTAATTAAAAGTTTTTTTTTTTTTTTGCCAAGGAATAAGTTATTCCAAACATACTATATAAGAAGGGAAAAAGAAAATATCACATGCCTCATACAGACGAACAACATATGGATGCCTGACTAGCTTCATAATCGAAATTTCCCTCTTGATCTGCATAATTAATAAATAAAAATAAAATACAAATAAAAAATAGGAACCATAGCAATCATAATTCACAAATATAGTCACCAAACCTCTTGAATCTTCTGAGGGGCTTGGAAAGTTAATGAGTTCTTAGATTTAAACCCCATTTCCACCATTGTACTAAACGTCTTAAATTCACACTGACTCACACGAAGTCTAATCCAATCAAAGTATTAGCATCACTCAGCATCAAAGAGATTAATTAATATTCATTGTTCATCTTAATAATATTAAGACTTAAATCAACTTTTGACCCTGCTTAATGTGCAATTTTGGTCCTCATAAAAATTTAATAACATATTTAGTCTTCTAAGTTTTCAAAATTAAGCAATTTTATTGCTAACCAAAAAATGCTAATGTATTTATTGCTTTAATAATGTTAAAGCTTATAGTTAAATATGGTTATTAATATTCTAAGTTAAAAAAAGGTAACTAAGTTTGTTATTTACTAATGCATCAAAATTTTTGGTAGATATTGAAAAACATTAACATTTGACCATAATTGTTTAATATTATAAAACTAGAAGACCAAATGTGTAATTAAAGTTCTGTAGGGACCAAATTCACAAAATTGTAGGAACCAAAATGCGTTTAAGCCTAATATTAATAACCACGCCAAAACCACCATATATAATCAATCACCATGCACGAGTTCACTTAAGAATTGACGAGGAAAGACGCTTGAGCCATGTGCTTTTCTACGCTATAGCAAAAACACACGAAAACAATAAAATTTCATATCAGAACTAATTTATTTTAAAGAACTTTTTTAGTAGCTTATTAAAAGAACATGCAGAAAATAAAATGATTATTAGTCATCCCTTTTAAGTAGCAAAATAAAGAGAAATATTCCTAACCTGTCCTTGAAATTAAGAAAGCGAACTTTAACGTCAATCAATTTCATTTCGCAAATTGCACCATCATTCATCAGTCAATTTGATCCTGATTTTGAAAACTATCAGGCGATTTGGTCCCAGAAACAAGCGCATATCATCATGTCCATAAAAATAGCATGTTAGGAATTAAACGAAATTGATTTGGTGAAATTTATTAGTGTATAGGATAGCTGTCACTTTGTTAATAAGCTTCTATATAAGAAGCAACTTGTACTTCTTGTAAAAGTAAGCTTCTTTGAAGACGATTTATTTTCATCTCTCTTCTTTTGTTACATCTATGAATTCTGTTAAAATCCATCTCAGATTATGTTTATTATGCTTTTCTATAGTCCAAAAACAGTACTGAAAATCGAGTATAAACTTTTGTTATCGTATCCAAAACAAACTACCTAGAATTGCTTTAAGTCAAAATAAATTCTAAACCTAATATCAATTTTTCAACATAAAATCAAACTAAGATGATTTAACTAAAACCAAGTGAACTGATCTTTCATCCGGATTCTGGATGACTCAAAGTGAATCCAAACACACCAAAATTTAACTAAAACCAAATTAATTAGTCTTTCGACCTGATTCTGGATGATTCAACATCAATCTAAACACGAATTCAGTTAAAAATAAGATATTAAACTAATTGCTAGTTCCTAGAACAAAGATCCAGTTAGCCATACCATAACAGAATAACAGAACATTCAATTTTCGTAAATTCAAGACAATAATTACTAAATTAACTGACCACGCTTGAATTTCCGAAATTAATTTAATGAATAACAAGACAAGAGAGAGAAAGAGAGAGTACCTGATCGACCATTTTGTGCTTGATAATGGTGCTACGGTCGAGCACCTTCATGGCAACGCTCTCGCCAGTTTCCGTGTTCTGAGCGAACTTTACCTTCGCGAAGGTTCCTTCTCCAACGGTCCTTCCAATTTCATACTTCCCCACTTTCCTCAACACCATCTTGCTCTTTCTCTTGCGAATTTCGTTCTCTCTTCTCTCTTCTCTCTTCTCTCTTACAACCTAAATAATGTGAACACAACAAGACTCCAATGAAACTTTACCAACAAGTTCTAACTAACACTGTGGAAGATAAATCGATTAATTGAACCACTATTATCCGTGTGGCTAGCTATCGGTCAGGGATGAAACGAAATTATGAAAGAGAGGAAAAAAAATGTGATTGGGTAGCAGAGGAGGTCAGGGAATAAAGAGGAAGGCCTAACGTGTTGGAAAGGGAGGGGACAAAATTCAAAATTGGAATTTCAAATATTTGGTTAGTTGCTTATGCTTTATCTTGTTTGTCTCAACTTTGGATAGAGGCAGAGAAGTGCTTCTTTTTTCTAATTTGGTTTATCTAAGGAACTTTCTAGTCACTTATTAATGTATTAGATAGAGTTTATATTAATTCACAATAAACTAATAAATTCAAATGAATGCATTTAAATTGTGATTTATTTAACTGGACAAATGTTTCTATTTATATATAATAAAATATAATAGATAGTATGTGTTTTCATATACATAGATCTAAAGATAGACATATTTAGGTACTTGCTTTGAAAGTTCCTTTTTTGTCAATATATATATGATTTTGCCTTAAATGTCTGTTCATTTCTAATGTGCTTTACATGTATGAAATTATTGGATAAGAGGAAGGAAAATAAAAATGAAGAGAAATTATTGCAGAGTTAAAAGTAAGGAAATAGAAAAGTTAATTTATAGAAATAAAAGTTCAATTTTTATTTTACTTTCTCTTAAATACAAATTTTAAATGTTATCTTATTTGGAACTTTTCTTTTCCTGATCAAATAAATCTATAATAATTTTCAGATCTTAATTGTTCTTTTTAAGACAGTCATTAAAGTTTTTTTTTTCAAAATAATATTTTAAATATATACTTTTTTATGGCAAAGTAGTATAAATAAAAATTTAACGTAACTTTTAATATATCCCGATATGATTATTTTAATAAATAAATATTGTTTACAAATATTAGTAATATTTATTTTTTATAGAAATTTGAAATTTATAAATAATTAACAATAATAATAATTTAATTTAAGAAATTTATTGAGGGTATAGTCTAAAATAAAATAAAAATTATTGATTTTTTTATATAAGGGTAATATATTAGATTGGAGTGTGTATTTTGTACAAATGTGAATAAAAATTTGTAATTTATATTAATATTGAAATTAGATTAATTTAATTCATGTATCTTGAAAGACTTAGAATCATTCATTGGTAGCCAAATGATGAAAGATATTTTGTTAAATATTAAGGGTTATTGCTACTGAGTGATGTGATATAGATTGTCTATCATACATGAGCATGACCATCTTAAAAGTTTATTTCAATTAAATATAATGAGATCAATATTATTGAGTTAAGATATAAGTACTTATCATCGTGGCATGAATAGATCACCTATTAGTAATGATTGTATCAATGTTAAAATGTCATTTAACTAAGTTAAGCAAGATTGACAGACACCTTCTGAAGCTCAAACAATAATTGAATTCATTTATATTGTATCTAATATTTTTCTAATCAGTTTTCTAATAATTCACTCTCTCCAATAAAGGTGGAGAGGACCCCTATAAATGCAATGGAACTTTGACCTAGAAGGGACACTTAAACTGATTGGAAAGTCACTACTTTGAACCATAACAATACTTAATAAAATAATTTAGACATTGAATTCTTAATGTAAAATAGGAAGAATTTGATATGTGTAAGTAATAAATTAAATAGTTGAACATGCTAACACATAAAAAGTCAAAAATTTTATCCTTATATGTTTTTTTTAATGATGAATTTTTTAGGCCATATAATAAATTAACTTTTAAGATTCTAATGATATTTTTAATTAAACTCTTTTTAAAATATTTTATTTTTATTGAGTATTTAAAATTCTTATATTTTTAATTAAATCTCTACTTTTTAGTTGTGTCATTCACTCGATGATGTGTGGTTATTAACATACTCACTTTTTATGTTTAAATGTCTTCATGTGTTAACAAATGTAAGCTTTTGTGATTAACATAAACTATGTTTTTATGTGGTTATTAAAAAATGATAGTTGACTTTTATTATTTTCACTTGACAAGGTAAAGCTTGTTAGATGAGATTGAAATTGAAGTTAAAATATTCAACATGTTGGGTGAGGCTAAATAAAAGTGAAGAGATTAGTGAAACTAAAACTTAAATACAATATTGGGAGAAAGTGAAGTAAGCGTGAGGTTGGAGTTGCACTTGAAGGTCATGGAGGATCTCCAATAATAAGGCTCAAAGATCTATAATCAACCTTGTATGTGGAGATAATGTCTCATTGATAGAAGGGAGATCCATGGTGCTTTGCTCCTTGCAACTCTACATGTGGTTTTGGAGTTTTCAGGAAGCTTGGTACCGAACAATGTTAATGGAAAGATCTCCTCTTTAAGTGGAAGCAAAGAACAAGTGGAAGAAATCGTGGAAATGACGATGGAAAGAAGAAGCTATGGTAGAAGCTTCAAGGCAATGGAGATGAACTAGTTGATGCAAGTGAACTTGGAGGAGGTTGGGCCAACCTTTAAGGGAGTTTCAAGGCTTTTTGGAGAAGAAGACTCAAATAGAAACTTGATTAATGAGCTTAAAAATGTGCAGCATTTCATTAGGTAAAATCAAACTTACAAAGCAAGGTGCCTACACTTCTATTTATAAGAAAAGTATAGAAGCTAAAGCTTGCATAAGAAGCTAGACCTAGGGTAGTGTAAGGAGTAAGTATTGTGCTAACCCTAGCTTGGTTCACACACTAAGTAATCCTAACCTAGCGTGTGGAGCAAGTCTCCTAACCCTATACTACTCCTTTTTACAACCAATGAGAAAGTGACATGTGGCACCTTCTAGAAGGAATCGACACCTAATAATTCTAACCCTAACCTAGGTGTTTTCTAAAGCACCTAGGGTTTATTTTTACAAAGAAAAGTCTTCTAAAATTTTTTTACAATTTTTACAAGTGTCCACCAAAGCTTAGAGTTGTCAACATCTTGATGTGTGTTGGTGCCTCTGACTCCTGAGCTTCAATGTGTATAGCCATGGATTTAGTGATTGGACCTTGCTTGGGCCTTCTTCCATCACTCATAAGATAAATTTGTTGAAGACTTTCCCTTTTTGTTGTGGTACTTATTGGAATTGTCTTTAGTGTTTGTCTTATGATGAATATTATGTGTTTCTGTGTAAATAGATTAAAATAATTGTGTTTTATGAAATTTATGTTATACCTTTTTTTTTAAGGTTGCACATAAATGAGATTTATACTACAACTTTTACTATGGAAAATATTAGTACATAAGTGATCGTACTTTGAGTTAGTAGGTATAATGAAATAAGACTTATTAGAATATAAAAGTGAATTTAGGATATAATTATTATCATAAAAAGTATTTTGAAGAAGTTAGTAGGAAATGATAGTAAATTAATTAATTTTGTTCTCTAACTGATAACTATGAAGTAAAAGTGTTTATTAGATGTAAAGCAATTAGATGTAAAGCAATGTGAAATTTTTATGATAGAGAACTAAAAAAATCTTTATTTAAAAAATAGTAACAAGAATTTTTATTTAAAAAATAGTAACAAGAATTTTTATTTTAAATAGAATTTTTATTTAAAAATAGTAATGAAGACTACGGGCTTATTGATGCTTGGTTGGAAAAAGAGAGAAAATATTATTATTAAAATTGATGAAAATAGTGACATAAGTGATGATTGAAATCAATGTACAAAGAACCTTAATATTTAAAAGAAAAGAATTGAATAAAGATTTTCAATTCAAAGTTAAGATAAATTTTGCATTTTCTAAAGAAATAAGATAGGTCATAGTAAAACATACATTTCTAAAGAGTAAGAGTATTAAATTGAAACAAAATGAAAGAATAAGGATTATGCCATAGTAAAACATGCATTTCTAAAGAGTAAGGATATTAAATTGAAACAAAATAAAAGAACAAGAATTAGGATCAAATGCAAAATAAGTTAGTTGTAAGTTTTTGATTTACAATAGTAAAATAGTTAGGAGTTTCACTTATAGGATCAACTCATGCAAATTAAAACATTCATGTAGTTAGGTGTTTTGCATAAAAAATACACTTATTAAGTGGATGATCTAAAATTGCAACTGATGATATAAAGACCAATAATAATGGTGACAGATTATGGTATTATATATTGGTCAATATAGGTAATAATGTAGAAGTCATCAAAGAATATGACAACTTTGTCATTTAACATGTTTCCAATGAAAACAATAAAATATATTTATTGTTTTACATTAACCACAACACAATATAGTTTTAACCACAAAATCTATATTTCTTAACATATATGTAAACAAAATGATAAAATAAGATAATGTCATGCCACTCAATAAATGACAAAATTAAGGAGAACTCAATTAGAAAATAAAAGATTTGAATACTTAATAGAATAAACCTTTTTAATAAAGACTTTATTAAAAATATCTAAATTTATGATGTACTTAAGACTTAATTAATCCTTAAAGTATAATTAAGTTATAGTACACGAGTTGGTATAAATTTTATTTTATAAAAAATATTTATGAAATGAAATTAGATTTAAAATCTATTTTTTAAGTCAATATTATTATTTATCTCTATTAAAATTTATTGATTTTTTTATATTAGTTGTTATTAAATTAATTAAAAGTATTATTAGATTATAATATATAAATAAATTTGAAACTTAGTTTACTAGTAAATTTGACGAGAAAGAGTTACAATTAAAATTTATTTTATGAAATAAACTTATTTATTTTATTTTTGGTAACGGAAACATATGTGTTATTGTATCTAATTTAAATAATAAAATTATATAAAAGTATAATTTCAAAAGAATGATTTAAAAATAATAAAAACTTTATATTTATATTATTTCAAGTAAAGGAGTTAAAAAACAACCATATTTAATAAAAAAGCTATAATTATATATTTAGAGATAATAATATAATCACAAAAGAAATATATCCCATTTTACTAAAAATTAAAATTGTTGGCACGTCGTTTTAAACAATGATAGGTAAATATGAGAAGAATGATCAAGATACTTTCTCATTATGTCTCTCTTTATTGCTACGGTGGGAAGACGTGAAAGTATAAAAAGAAATTAAGAAAAAGGGAAAAACAAGCAGGGATTTTTTTTATTTAAAATAAAAGGGAAAGGAAAGAAAAGGAAAATGAGTTTACTTTTAAAAATAAATTTTTTAAAATTCATATTTTTAAAGTTAAATTTGTTTCTTATCTAAACAGAAGACATGTAATTTAAATCAGCATTAATAAATTTTTCTCATCAAAGCACAAGGTATATATTTCAAATTAGAAGTAATAAAATTGGTTAATTTAACTCGTTTTTGTCGCCTTATCTTTTTCCTATTCTAGGGTTTAGGGATGAATATGTTAGATTTAAAATTTAGTTGGGCAAAATAAAATAAAAAAAATGTATGCAAAATTAGACTTAGATTAAAAATATAAATTTTTAAAATGTAAAATAGGATTAAAAATTAAGAAAAAGTTATAGTATAATTTATATATTTTTTTTCTTTTCAAAATTATTCCTGAAAATTCCTAAAATGAATATATCTTACCAACTACTAAGTATTGAACTATGATAAATGGCTTTAGTTAAGGATATTTTTCGTAAAGAAGTAATCAATGTAAGAAGCATTTTAGGTTAATTCTTAGGACGAGGATAAAAAATGCTTTTAATTTGGGTTTTATATAAAAATTAAAGAGAGTATCATGTTCTTAATTCATTATTGAAGTGATGAAATTGTAATTTGAAATTGCATCTAAATTAATTTGAAATAGTAATAGTAATTAGGGAAGACAGGTTTAAACTGTCAATAGTTTTGTTAGTCAGAACGAAGAAAGTTTCTATTCACAGATTTCTTCTGAAAAGTATCCACGTAGCTTATGAAGTTTCAACAGAGGTTTTACTTTTCTTCGCTGGGGTCGCCGGTTCCGAATGAGAACGAAAATTTCCAAATCTTCACGATTGAGGGCAGAAAAGGAAAGGAATCTTCGTTTCGAAGTTGAATCAAAGCTTTAAATCGCTATAGTGATATTTTTGTTCTGCGGTTTGAAGGTAAAATTGAGTCATGGAGTCACAGCAAGAGTTGGAGTGGGCTGAAGCACAGAAAATCGTGCTGAGCGAAAACCTCGTTGCTGCGGCTAAACAACAGCTTCTGTTTCTTGCAGAGGTTGATAGAAATCGTGGCCTTTATGATGATGGCCCACTTTTACACATAGCTATTTACAGGTATCTATTACTTCCTCTAATTTTAAGTATCTAAGTTTTCATTTAGTTTAATTCTTAAAATTACTAAACTACAATTATCTTAGTATTTTTAACTGTTAATTGACACAAACCGGGATCCATTGAAACATCTGATTATCGCATATTAATCTTAGTTGTCAGTTTTGAGTTATTTTAAAATTTGTGATTATAGTAGTTTTTAATTAATTGACAGAAGGAAATATTTATAGCAATTATGTCATAGATTAAACTATGGTTTTAATTCTAAAATTGTAAAACTAAAGATTTAAATAATTGATGTTTAATATTTTTGTAATATTACATCTAAGTTAATTAGTACTCAGTAATTTTAGGAACTGTCTGAGGTATTAGTCATAGTTTTACCAAGTTTTCCACGGGCATGTAATTGCAATCTTATGATCTATGTTAGTGCCTGCAATCTGCATGTTTCCTCTGTTGTATGTTCACCTTTTATTTCAAAAGGTTGTGTTTAAATTTTTAGTGTTTTTGTGCATGTCTTTAGGTATAAATATTGTTGGCTTCCTTTACTGGCCAAGCATGTTGAGTCACCTGTGACAGAAAACCCTTTGGTTGTGCCTCTTGATTGTGAATGGATTTGGCACTGTCATAGGCTTAATCCGGTAAGCCTGAGTACAGAACCTAAAATGACTTATAAGTTTTCTCTATTTGTGAATTTGTTTTCTGAAAGAATTGTTGTATCGCGGCATTACCCTTTTCAACATTTGTGTCAGGTGCGTTACAAAACTGACTGCACGGAACTTTATGGGAGAATATTAGGCAATTCGAATGTGTTATCTTCAACTCAGGGAACCAGCAAAGAGGAAAGTGAGAAAATCTGGGATTCAATGTATCCAAGTGAGCCATATGAACTTGTTGGTCCGAACAATTACTCATTACAAGGTTTTGCTGAAAATTTCTTGGAAGCCAAACAAAGTACCACCAATTATGATCTGATTTCAGCAGTTAAAAGACAGAATACCTTTTTCTATCAGGTAATTAAGAAATCTAGATTGGGAGTGGCACACCTTGTTAATACGGTATTAATAATACCTACTAACCTTCAAATTGTACCATAAACTAATAAGCCAGATGATCTTTTGTCTTAACTCTTAACTAGTTGATCATAAATTTTATTGGTAAAGTGATTACTAAGGATATGTAATAGAGTAAATTAGCTTTGGAGTAACACTTCAATGAAAGTAAAGGTGATTTGCATTCAGGTAAAGTTGTACTGAAATTACTCAATGAATAAAATGACTGAAAGCAATACCAGCTTATGCTTATCCATTGTTCTCCAACTTCAATGACAGGTTTCCAGGCCTTATTGGAAAGAGGATACTTTTCTTGAAGGAGCTGTGGCCAGATATAAGGGGTTTCTGCATTTGATCAAGAGGAATAGAGAGAGGCATATAAACCGCTTCAGTGTTCCAACTTATGACATTGACCTCATATGGCACTCTCACCAATTGCATCCTGTGTCTTACTGTAACGATCTAGTGGCAATTATGGGCAAAGTATTACAACATGATGACACAGATTCTGATAGGACCAAAGGCCAAAAGCTGGATGTCGGTTTTTCTGAAACCACCACACAGTGGGAAGAGACATTCGGTTCAAGATACTGGAAAGCAGGAGCAATGTACAGGGGTAGCCCCCCATCTCCTCTTACTGTTGATAAGTATAAAATAGTTGGTACTCACCACTTCTGTTCAGCTCCATCCAATAACACAAACCAAAATCTGATTCAGCTTCCACAGAAACTGCTTGTGCAGGTAGCCTCCAATATTTATTCCTCTATATTCTTTGTTACGTGAGAAGACACTAGCAACTGGGAAATGGGTCCTGCACAGTTACTTTATCACTGCATGAGATCCTAGTCTTTTAATAATTTTATTAATATAATAATATATATTTTCTATAGAAAGTAGATGTTTAATGGTGAGATCATAACACTTGACCATCTCAAGTTATTTTTATCATTGGAGAGGATTCCTTCCCCTAATAAGTGTAACTTGTCATATGTTTTTTGGGCATCAACTGTTGGAACATTTTGGGTTCATGATTCTTTATTCAGGTGATGCTTGAGATTGTTGACGTGAGAAACTTACCATCCGGGCATAAAGGCAAGCTACTTGTGTCCTTCAACAAGAAACAGGAAGATGTACTTTTCAATACCAAGAAGCAATTAAGCATTTCCTCAAAGTCACAAGGGAAACAAGTTGCTGTTTTCCAATGTGAAAGTACTGGAGAGTTACTCCTTGAACTCATTTCTCGCCCAAGCTTTAACTTCAGAGGACTAAAGCTAGTCAAAGTATTGGGAAAAACTTCAATCAATCTGGAGGATTTGCAAAACGTAGCATCTAAACTGCCAGTAGAAAAGTGGTTAGATTTGACATGTACAGTCAATTGGTCAAAGCCTATTAGCATTCGCATTGGTTTGTCTTTAACTCCTCCAGTTTCAGCACCGTATAAGCTGCACTTTGTTTCTATGCTTCCATTCAAAACAAGTTATTTTTCCTTCCTATTTCCGAGAAGGTTCCAGCAATTTGAACGTTGGACGAATATTGATGTTGTGAATGAAGCTCGCAATAGGATAATCAACATCCAGACAGGGTAAGTCAAACTACTTGTGGCATTTAGAATATCATTAGGTGAGTTGTTTAGTAGTTAACAATATTGAAACAGTTAAAAATGGGCTTTTCACGCACTCTGCTAAGAAGTGCCAAGCACTAGCTTTGATGCTTTCTCTTGCCGTTTTCTCATAACAATCATAACTAACAAATATAGTTTTTCTTGCCATTTTCTTATGTTCTTTTTGCATATAGGAACCTGTCAACTGAGAAGACAAAGAGTAGTATCAGTAAGAAAGTGATTGGCCGGACTGCATCTGGTAACGCCCATCTTCTTGCCGAGTTAAAAGGAACAGTGTGCTCTATGATGAACTCTTGGATGTTACAGATAAAGAAAACGGATGATGAAGATAAACGTTTATTTGAGCTCTTTGAGCTCACAAGCACCCGGAATGTAACCTTATTTTTGTCTATAGATTCTTTAATCTATTACCGAATGTTTAGTTGATCTCACTCAGTTCATTTGGGGCTTGAGCTAGAGATGCATTCTTCTAAGGTTCAATGTTGTTAATCTTCACACTCAATTTTTCGCAGGTGGTTATTTTTCCAGGTAGAAAATTGGAGTACGAAACTAGAAACTATGGAAATGGAGAAGAAAGTGGCGTTATGACAGCAGTAAAATTCTCTCGAAAATATCCTTATGGAAAAGCAGTGGCTTTGATGGATTTAGAATACGGATTTCTGGAGGTATTTTAGCAAAAAGCACCATTTCTTGATTTATCTGACTTGTTCCTAAACATCACTTGTTTTTGTCTGCTTTAAAATTTGTTTGTTTGGTAAACAGATAAAGGAAGAGTGGCTGGTATTACCTGCGATATTGTCTGCATTTGTTCTCTCTAATTTTCCTGAATTCAGTAATGACAGTGAGAAAGAGAATGAGACTAATGATTAGAGGAAAGATTAAAATCACCTCTTTCTATTATGTGACGAAAATTATTGAGTAAATAGGGAAGAAGAAGACCACGTAATAGAAACAGGTGATTTGAATAAAAAAGCTGCAGAAAAATGCATTTGGCAAATGTTATGTCCCTTTCCTATAGAAAAATCCCCAGTATAGGCCACCTGTCCATAAGAGCTTCTCCTGTTTCATGCAGCTCACTTGTCGGCAATGTACAATTATACAATAAAATATTTCTGGGAAGTTTAGAGCTCTGTATGTACGGTAAGAACCACTTTTTAAGGGACTGACACCTTGGTGTAATCACTTTTAGCTTCACAAAATTTGTAATGTACTTTTCATTCGACCAACTCACCTAGATTATAATATACCTAGCTCACTCACTCAGTTATGTACCCCCCAAAAACTAAAGTGTCACCACAATTTTAAATAAAAATAATATTTTTTTAGAGGAGTAACCTGCTGGACAGCACCAACATATACTCATTCTGAACTAATATTTTATCAAATTGTTTAATATTTTCTGTCTCTTTCGTATCCTTCATATCCTTCAATTAAAGTAATAATAATACTTCAGAAAAAAAAGGTGCAGGCAAGAAATAAATAATTCGTAGCTCGTGTTGTGGTATTTTGTTTATACGGGTTTCAACCAATCAACACATACGTTCTCCCAAGTTTGAATACGTGTGGAAGCATAATTTATATATTTTTTTATTTTTATGCTTTATAATAATTAATTAAGTTATAATTTTTTTTGCTGTTTTTTTTCCACTAATTCCTTTTAAGGCATTCTTCTTTTTTTCTACTTAAAAAAACTTTATTCTCTTATCTTCACTCTCTTGCCCTATTTTGTTTTTTTAAACAAAGCATATTGCTTTTATGCTAAACGAGAAAGAAAGAAGTGATAAATAAAATAAAAATAAAAATTGTTTAATTTAAAAATGAGAAAAAGGTAAAAAAAATTTAAAAATAGATAAAGAAAATAAACCAAAAAGCTACCATTGAAACTCACACACGCCTTTAGATTTTTGTTTAGCAGAGAAGATCAAAATTGAAGAAATGAAAGAGAAGATAAAAAAAAAAAAATGAGAAAGGAGTGAAAACAAAAGTTGTCTCGTTGGACAAAATTAAATGAAAAGAAGAATAAAATAACATTAAGTTGTTTAAGAAAGAAATAATGTGAAGTTACTTTTTAGTATATGAGTAATATAATAATAATAATAATAATAATAATAATAATAATAATAATAATAATAATAATTAAAGGTAAAACGAGAATATAAAATTTATAGAAAATCAGATATTCTATTATATATTGATATAAATATTATAGATAATAGAAAATGAAAATTATAAAAATATTAACCATATAATTAATTTTCTTAATTTTCAAACTGATTCTTTTAAAATCTAATATATAACAAAAAAAATATATTATTTGTGGTATTTAGACATAAAAGATCGAATATAATTATGCATAATCAAGTAAATCTCTTATGAATATGAGATACTCCTTTAATTA
>Ga0099825_1003666_pt1 | contig 20388 bp, 17 predicted proteins | sample SiratroredBW_FD_76838 | JGI IMG/M metagenome (GOLD analysis project Ga0099825, IMG submission 76838) | Root nodule microbial communities of legume samples collected from California, USA - Siratro red BW | ecosystem: Host-associated > Plants > Roots > Nodule | place: USA: California | collected... | reverse complement strand
TTCTAGATCCTAGATTCAAGTCTTCAAACTTCAAGAAATCTTCATCCATCCTTCACATGATCTAGAGCATCTTCACTTGGTTGAATTCATCAAATCACTGCAGCAGTCCACTGGTGCTAACAGAAATAATGGTTCTTCATTCATCCTTTGTGGATTTTCTTCAGTTTGTGCCTGACTGATTTGTAACCATTCTTTTATTTTATCTTTTTGTACTAATTTGGTATTGAATTTTCTCCACTATTTGATTCTGATTCTTCTTGATAATGATTTTATTTCAACTCCTTCATATGGCTGGGTTATTGCATAATCTCATCCCATAATCCAAGTAATGCATTGAGACTACAAATGATATGAGCTTATATCCTGGTACAAATGTTGAATGTTCTCGAAAATATGTGTATACCTCATTTATCTCAGCTGGAAATACTGAAGGCAACAGTTTGAAATCCACGAACCATTTTATGAACCATTTTGGAAATTTTAATGGGATTCCCTTTCTGAACCATATAAACCATGAATGTTTCTCTAGGATAAAATATAATATGTGACTCCAAGCATCTATATAATCATAATATGAATAATGTTGAGGATTGAAGCTTCTGGAAAATGATCTTTTCCATGTAATGGTTTATTCCATTCTTGTGGAGTTATAACTTGTAATATTTTTATTTTTGAATACATTATGTGGCTATTAGAATCTGGGGTATGTGATATTTCAGCAGAATTTGTATCAACTAATATGAACTCATAAAAGGTACGAGTTTTGGTAGTGTCTATGGGTGGATAATGAAATTCTGGAGGAAATATGGCTTCGGCAGTTTTAGTAGAGGTCTCTTTTATCCATTCTTTTTCTAAAGTAATGATGGGTAATATTTCTGGCTTATTTATGTAGTTTTCTAATAATAATAATAATAGTAATAATAATAATTATAACAATAATAATAATAATAATAATATTTATAATTATAATATTAATAATAATAATAATTGTAATTGTAATTGCAATAATAACTATAATAATAATCGTAACATGACAGAAAAGTTGTTTTGGTCTTATAGCTATAGGCTCTCTCAAGCTGCTGAGGGATCTGGGTTCACGTCCCCCTTGGTGCACTTTAGCCAAAATCTCATTGAAATGATTAATGGTGGGTAATAAAAATAATAAAATTATAAGCAAAAATAGTATAAATAATAATAGGAATAATAGATGTTAAAATAATAATTTTTTATAGTAAAATAATATTCGAAAATTTTTAAAATCGGTCACAGAATCGGACACAAAATAGGAATTAGTAATGAAATGTTGCCCATTTTTGGCCATTATACTTGTTCTTGAGTTCTCCTTAGGTTAGTGTCCTTCTAAACTTAACTTAGACTCTTTCCTAGTGAGTTGGCCTAACCGCTCACACTTTCAAAGTCCTAATTCCACATCAAACCATTGAACTTCTCTAAGTTCTAAAAGTGCTTCCGCTAATCAAAACTCCTTTATCATTCATCCAAAAGAAGAAATCACAAATATGACAATTAGAAGAAGAGTTTTTTCCATCAATTGTATTGAGATAAAGTGAATGTTTAAGTTCAATTTTATTATTGTTAATGATATGAATGTATAATGTGAAAGATACATATACATAGTATTTTTAGAAAAGGAAATATCGTGTTAAAAGATGTGCGTTGTTTTGGGATTTGATCAATAAGAAGATAACCTGACTCTACTAGTACATTGAAATCATATAGATGAAAATTATCAAGTGTGAGAGTTGAAGGAGGTTCATATAACCATGTCCGAGGTTTGAAATACGAATTGATCGAAATAGGACATATGGATTTACCTTGTCATACAAGATTGATTGATTATGTCTATATGAAAATCGTGTTTAATGTTTGAAATAAGAACTCATCAAAATAGATGAAATTGTAGTATAACAGGTACTAACCTTTGAATCTAATTTAATACACGAGTCTTCTAGAATTAGAGTCAAGTGTTGAATTATGAATTATATGTGAATTTTATATATGCTTATTTAATTATTTTGAGTGTGAAATAAAAAATGTAAAAATTCTAAAGTTGTTTATAATATTGATTGAAAGAATTTTTAAATTGTTAACTTATGTTTTGTTTTAAAATTTGTGATAATTGTATATTACACATACTAAATGATGTTGCAGATAGTGATGTTTAGATTGAATATAATACTGCTTTAAATCTTTTATTTTGATGAGTGATTTTCTTTATATTTGTATAATTATAAAAATTAATATGAAGGGATATATTTTGAAATTCTTATTAAACAAACTATGTATATATATTTTACTATTTTTGTATGATATAGTTTTAGGAGTTGTAGGTAAGAATGAAAATTTTAAAGTTGTTATAATTTTGCATTTACTTAGCCGTGATATTTTATCATTAATTAAATTAAGAAATATTCCTTAAAGAAATTAATACACTTAGAAATGCAATTAATGTAGCTTATGAAAGGAATGCACGAAATAAGATAACAAATTGTACACTCCTATGGACAGTACAAGTAACATGTAAAATAAGCTTACATAATAAAATGTAGTTCATTCATCCAAAGGGTCTAATATAATCGAAAAAAAAGTAACGTTTGTAGTTAACTATACTAAAGGTATTTCTAAACTATTATATCCTAAATTAAAATCGTTATCATACTCTATACATTATATTATTATTTTATCTTTATGGTAAATTCGATTCTATTATTAAAAGATTCAAAACTATATCAATAATAACATTTATAAAAATTATTAAAACTTTTTAAATAATGTTATGCATCAAAACTTAAAAAAAAAATGTAACCAAAGGCCTAATTAGTGAATAATATAATAAAAAACTATAAGCAGCACACAAAAAATTCAACCCGTATATTGGAACGGGTCTAATTCTAGTTACTTAATAAATGTTAACAAATAATAAGATAAAAGAAATAAAAATTTTATGAAGAATAAAAAAGTTATTTACTCATAAAATTAATATAATTAATTTACTATATCTAAATAAAATTCGTATAATTGATGAACATCCCTTAAAAAGCCTCAAAAGTTTCCTTGCACCAAATTGCAAGTACAATATATCCTTAAGTATGACAAAATTTAATTTCAAACAAAAAATTTTAGTTTACCTATTCAGATTAAATAAAATACAAGGCAAAGCTGAATATCGCATGTCGTGGCAGAATCTAGGCCTTACAATTCCGACACTAATAGTGCCAAACCCCTTCCTATAATTCTAGAACAATCTCTCGCATTATATCTTCACTAAACCCTTTCCCCATTTTTCCCTGCAAGGGGTTTTCGTTACTCTCCCTCATAGCAAGTCACAGTTAGAGATAACATATCTCAAGGAACACTCTCACTCGTTCGTGTGTGCGGAGAGTTCAAAGATGGCTCCTGTACTGAGCAGAACCATGGCCACGGCCTCTCTTACTTCGCTTCCTCCTTATTCCTCCTTTTCAAGGGCTTCCTCTCCCAGAACCGCTTTTCTACAGCCGCAGCTCGGTCGCCGGAGGAGCTTCTTCTCCACCGCGGGGCTGAGATGGACGCAGAGGCGCGAGAGGAAGCTCGCTGTTCGATGTGAGGCCGCCGTGGCCGAGAAGGAGGAGACCACTGGGGAAAAGTTTGAGTACCAGGCTGAGGTGTGTTTTCAGTGAGTTTGTTGGTTTGTTAACCTTTTTTAGTTTTGGGTCGTCGTGAGCGAGATAAAGGTTCGACCTTTCTGCTATTGCGTGTGGCTTGTAATGGTGAAAGGCCTACTTCTTACTGGTGTGTTTGCTTATTCGTGTGTGTGTGTACACATATATCTGTATTTGTATGAGATTTGGTACGATCATCCACTTTTTTTTGGAGGACTAAGAAAGTAATTAGTACACCCACTAAAAAACGAGTGTATATTAGCAAATCCTTATACTTTCAAACATATACTTTGTATTTAGTTTGGAGTTTTGATGTGAAAGTGAAAGACTTAATGCATAAGAGGGTGTGTGTGTATGCATGAGTTTTGTTGAATGAAGGGCTGTATCAATTTGTTTTTGCATTTCGCTTGGAATTTTGGTGTGTATTTGGAAGGGAAAGAATTCATAGAAGGGAGATTTCCAGTTACTGCTTAAGGAAGTGTATTAGTTTTGCTGAAGTATGTCCATTCCGTTTTTCTTTTGTGCAGGTGAGTCGACTGTTGGATTTGATTGTTCACAGCCTGTACAGCCACAAGGAAGTTTTCCTTCGTGAACTTGTGAGGTAATCTCACTAATGTTTCTCTGGTTGCATGATTGTGCTATTATTGTTGAGTAGTGCATACTAAAAAGGTTGCTTTAGTAGATGCCATGTTTTTTTTATACACTTTTGGATTTTTGCACCTATATCTAGCACGGGTTATACGTGTGTGCTACTACCACTTGATTGTGATGTATTTTGTTGATTGTTGTTCTGTTCTTCCAGTAATGCTAGTGACGCTTTGGACAAGTTGAGATTCTTAAGTGTGACTGAGCCTTCTTTGCTTGGAGATGCTGGAGATCTTGAGATACGTATAAAGTCTGACCCAGAAAATGGAACTATTACTATAACGTATGTATCTGTATTGTTTCGGTTTTGGTTTTTGTTTTATTTTACTTTTCTGGGTACGTATGAATAGGGTACTAAACTGTTAACTCTTGACCCTGTAGAGATACTGGCATTGGAATGACTAAAGAAGAGCTCATTGATTGTCTTGGAACTATTGCTCAGAGTGGTACATCAAAATTTTTGAAGGCACTTAAGGTAATTTGCCAATGATCTGAACTGTTGCTTTCTTTGATAATTGAGGCTTTAATGCTTCAACAATCATGTTTTAATATCCCCCTGATGTTACAGGAAAACAAGGATCTAGGAGCAGATAACGGTTTGATCGGTCAATTTGGTGTTGGATTCTACTCTGCTTTTCTTGTAGCTGAGAAGGTATGGAGTGGATTTCTTGAGCACATCTTGCTGGCTAATTTTTCTGATTTTAATTTTTTTTGAATTTATTTAATTAATTGGCTATTTCTGCATGACAATTAGGTTGTTGTTTCTACGAAGAGCCCAAGATCAGATAAGCAGTACTTGTGGGAAGCAGAAGCTGACAGTAGCTCTTATGTGATAAAGGAAGAAACTGATCCAGAAAAGCTTCTGCGCCGTGGTACACAGATTACACTGTATTTAAGAGTGAGTGATATTACTTTCATTTTTTCAGAAAGGTTACATGGAATATAAGAACTAAGAAGTATCTATTGATGAAAGGTTGAACTGAGGATAATATTATTTGGAAACTGTAAAACCATTTTGTTACAGACATGTGGTTTAAGCTCCCACATAATTCTTGCTGCTTGTCTAGCCAGATAACTGATATTAATTAAATAAGTATAATATTTTAAATTTCAGTTGGAAATCTTTAGCAATTTATTTGTTCTCCTTCAATGAAAGGATGAATCTAGTATAATATTTGGAGCATTATTTTAATGCTGACATGTGTTATGTAGTCAAAGCACTCAAATTCTTGTTTACTGGGCAGGAGGATGACAAGTATGAATTCTCTGAGCCCACCAGAATTCAGGGTTTGGTGAAGAATTACTCTCAGTTTGTTTCCTTCCCCATCTACACATGGCAAGAAAAGTCAAAAACTGTGGAGGTAACGCCTTCTCCTGTTACAGATTCCTGTGTTCATGTTGGGCAGCAGAAGTGTGCTAAATCAATTCTATGGCAGTTTCCTATTTTGCACATATGTTTAGTAGCACTGATACCAATTTATTATCATTGATTTTCTCCTCCTTCTCTATTGTCTATGAAATGCTTTAATTTAATTTCTTTTGATGGAGGAACCTGACAGTTACTTATGTAGCTGTAAGACCCCACTCATTGGATTCTAGTTGTGATGTCAAGTTTTTGGGCACTGTTTTCTATCAGTGAATAATGAGATTTTGTCTTCACTTGGTGGTATTTATAAATATTTAATTGTCAACATTGGTAGAAAAGAAATTTGAAATGGTTACTTGTTGTTTTATGTTTGTGTGGGTAAATCTGTTCTACATTAGTTATGTTTTCTGTCACCTTTAGGACGACTGTCTTAGGTTTTGTTTTAGACAGCTGTTGGGTTGAAAGGCAACTTGAAATGGTTCCTTGCTATTTGGTATTTGTGTGAGGTGAATTCGGTCTACATCAGCTATAGTTTCCATCACCTTTAGGACGACATGCTTATTTTAAGTTTTACACAGCCGTTGGGTTTTGGTGAATGGGTGAATACTGGGCTGTATTTGCTAGCAAATTTAGGCCAGAGAGGATCGCTGTTGGTTGTTATGAGGGATTAGTGGTGAATAGGAGATGGTTATAACCAAGCGTTAAGTGATGATTATGATTCCAAACGTGTGTCGTTTTAGAATTTGTTTCCATCTAGATTGGAGCAACCCTTTCCTTTCAATTGAATAGAAAATGTGGTGTATAAACATTATGTCAAACAATTGAAGTATAAAATGTAATATCAATGTATTTATTCGAAAAGCATAATAATACTTGTAGGGTGATTTCATTTTATCCAGATCAAGTTTATTCGTTTTGAACTCTCATTCCCTATTTTCATAAATACTTTTGAAGCTTATATAAGTATTTGTCATGGAGTGGCAAATGACGGCCCTAGGTTTTTTGCCGTTAAGTTAACAATCAATTAATTGACTAATTTTAACATTGGCAGGTGGAAGAAGATGAAGAACCCAAAGAAGGGGAAGAACCAAAAGCAGAGGTAATGACATTGGTATTTCTTAATGTTGGTGTTGTACTTGTTTTTCTAATTTGTTACTAATACCAAGTGAGTCTGTTTCTGCTTGTGTTTTCAGGGTGAGAAAAAGAAGGTGAAAAAGACTAAAACTGAGAAATATTGGGATTGGGAATTAGCCAATGAAACAAAGCCAATATGGGTGAGTTTGAGATATACCTACTTTTACGGTGCTAGGACATTATTGCCCTGCATTTTTCTTTTCATTCTGTTACTGGTCTAACTTAGTATTTTTTTTTTTTTTTTTTTTTTTTTTTTTTTTTTTTTATTTTTTTTTTTTTTTTTTTTTTTTTTTTTTTTTTTTTTTTTTTTTTTTTTTTTTTTTTAAATTTATTGTAGATGCGGAACCCAAAAGAAGTTGAAAAGGAGGAGTACAATGAATTTTACAAGAAGACTTTTAGTGAATTCTTAGAGCCACTTGCACATACTCACTTCACTACTGAGGTACATTGACAATTTAGTGTATCAGCAGAAGATTCTCCTTTAGGTAGTTATCAATTTGACTAGGCTTTAAACTCTACAGGGCGAGGTTGAGTTCAGAAGCATTCTATATGTTCCGGGAATGGGACCTCTGAACAACGAAGAAGTAGTGAACCCTAAAACAAAGAACATACGCTTGTATGTTAAGCGTGTATTCATTTCGGATGACTTTGATGGGGAGCTGGTGAGTACTACTGTCCTTAAGCTTCTAAGTTGGATTTGTCTTGTATATTTGAAATTTATGTCACTGTTCCTCTTACATTATATTGTTATTATGAATCATTTGAGAAGGAAAAAGGTTTATTTTCTACTCTGGTGTGTAACTTCAAGCCCTTATGTGTCGTATCTGTGCTTTTCTTTTTTTTTTGCTCTTTATTTTACCAACTGTTCTCAGCTACCTGGAAAAGAAGAGCTTGGAGCATTGAAGAGTACAATTAACGTTTTACTTATCTTTTTATTTTGCAGTTTCCACGTTACCTGAGCTTTGTGAAGGGTGTGGTTGACTCAGATGATCTTCCTCTCAATGTTTCTCGAGAGATCCTTCAAGAAAGCAGAATTGTAAGAGGACTACCACTTTTCCTTCTGATTAAAGAAATTATTTCATATGAACAACATGAATGAAGGATATTTGATAATTATGAGTTTTTCTTATGATGTTACTTTATTCTAATAATATTATAATTTCAGGTAAGAATAATGAGAAAGAGACTTGTCAGGAAGGCATTTGATATGATTCAAGATCTTGCTGAAAGTGAAAATAAAGAGGTTGGTAGGAACAAACTTAGCTTCTTTATATTTTGAATATGAATTTGAGTCTATATATCAAATGAATGGTTTCGTGTGATTCCAGGACTACAAGAAATTCTGGGAAAACTTCGGTAGGTTTATAAAATTAGGTTGTATTGAAGACACTGGAAATCATAAGCGCATAACACCATTATTAAGGTTTTACACTTCCAAAAGTGAGGAGGAACTTAAAAGCTTGGATGATTATGTTGAAAACATGGGAGAAAACCAAAAGGCTATTTTTTACCTTGCAACTGACAGCTTGAAGAGTGCAAAGACTGCTCCATTTGTGGAGAGACTGATTCAGAAAAATATTGAGGTATCTCTACGTGTTAATTTGTGCTTTTAGACAAGGAATTGGTGGGTGAGATGATATGCAAGGTTGTTAAGAGGGGTTGTCTCCAGCTTCCCTCTGCAGCATCCTGCTATCCCGGGGAGGGTTAGGATTTCTGTTTTGGGGTGATAATGTTCAATAAACTATCTATGGAAATGATTGAAATGCTTTTGATACAACTGAAGTTAATTTTGCATTGTGTTTTTTTTTCTTTTTTTTTTTTGGTTCAGTTTTTCACTCTTTTGTGTCTATGACTATAGGTTCTTTATTTGGTTGAACCTATTGATGAAGTTGCCATTCAGAACCTACAGACATATAAAGAAAAGAAATTTGTTGATATCAGTAAGGAGGATTTGGAATTAGGTTTGTATTGTTTCCTATCTTGCTTTTAATTGCTCAAATACTATTTTGTTTCTGGGAAATTTGGATTTGAATATTGTTCTCAAAACAATTATTAAATCAGGTGATGAGGACGAGGTCGAAGAGAGGGAAAACAAACAAGAATACAACCTACTCTGTGATTGGATAAAACAACAGCTTGGTGATAAGGTGGCCAAAGTTCAAATCTCAAAGCGCTTGAGTTCATCTCCCTGTGTGCTTGTATCAGGGAAGTTTGGTTGGTCAGCAAACATGGAGAGGTTAGTCATTGACTCATTGGCTTTACATGCCATTCTCTCACAAGCAGTTGATCGTTCTCTTGACAAAAGTTCTTGAAAATCTTCAATTCTCATTTCTTCAGACTAATGAAGGCGCAGGCTCTTGGGGACACTTCAAGTTTGGAGTTCATGAGGGGGAGGAGAATATTGGAGATTAATACTGATCACCCCATTATCAAAGACTTGAGTGTGAGTTGACATTCAGTTTGGAGTTTGTTGTTTTCTAAACTGTTGTTACTGGATTAATAAGTTTTCTTATAGTTTGCACACAACATGCACACTTTGAGCATATACAATTACATGGTGAGGAAGGGTATTTTAACTCTTCAGAATTCAGAACCACATTTTAGTAAAGAAGTTTTTGTGAATAGGGAGAAGAAAAAGGAGCAGAATCAGCATACAACTTCCTCAAGTTCATTTATCTTGGAACTGGACTCTATTTATGATTGATTAATATTGTAGCTTGCCTGTGGGTAATCTTAACTGAGTTGTAATGTTGCCATGCTGGTTTCATAAAAGTGTTCAGACAAATCGGTTAGTCGACTAACAAGCCCTCCAATGGCAAATATAAAGTAGAATAAATAGTGGGTTGTTTTGCCCTTCTGATGCTTTCCTTTCTCTTTACCCTTTGCCATACTGATATCTGGTGGCAAAACAAAGGAATGTATTTTCCTGTCTCCTGATATCTTGTCTGCCACTAGAAATGTTTAGAAATTAGAAGTACATAACTATTGAATGCATAAACTGATACATAGCCATACCCTGAGCAGAAGTTGTCTGCGTATTATTTTAATTATTTTTTATCTTTCTTTCAGGCTGCCTGCAAGAATGCACCTGACAGCAGCGAAGCTAAGAGAGCAGTCGATCTCTTATATGACACAGCTCTAATTTCTAGTGGATTTTCTGTAAGTGCAATATAAAATTTAACTTTTTCATATAACATGCATAGACTATATGGTCTATAACTCACCAAAATGATGTTGCGTGATTGATATTGCTAACCGCATCTAGTAGGATAAGGCTTATTTTGTTGGAACAAATATAGGTTATCTGCAGTTTTGATTAACATAGTTTCTCAATAGTGCAGCCTGATAGCCCGGCTGAGTTGGGTAATAAGATATATAGTAGGATAAGGCTTTTTCTGTTGTGACAAATATAGGTTATCTGCATATTAACATAGTTTCTCAACAATGCAGCCTGATAGCCCGGCTGAGTTGGGTAATAAGATTTATGAAATGATGGCCTTGGCCGTGGGAGGAAGATGGGGTAGATCAGAAGAGGAGGGAGAAGCATCTGTTGAAGCTGGGTCAAGCTCGGATGAGGGAAGTTCAGATCCAGAAGTTTACGAACCCTCTGAAGTCATTGCAGAGACTGATCCTTGGACAACAGATTAGGCATACTATGCGTCAGAATATGTTAAAATTTTGGCATTATAAGAAAGAAATAGTGAATTCAAAGGTTGCAAAGGAATGGGAGAGACTAGGATTTTTTTTTTCTGTGATTTTCATGGTTTTGAAGGAGCATTGAAATATAGACTGTGAAGAATGTCGCGAGGGTAAAATCATATTGAACCTTTGGACTGAAATTAGAACTAGTTTTGTTGGTGGGCACATTTTAATGTTTCATGGCCTGGTGTCATTATATTATTATCTTTAGTTGTTTAGATCTTTCACGTGGTTGAGAGCAAGTCTGCAAGCTGAAATGACATGGTCTTTTTTCTTATTCCCTCCTTTCTGTCATAGATATTTTGTTTAACTTAACTCTAATTCGATGCTAAATTGATATGTAATGGAAATTTTATAAATATTTTACAGTTATGTTTAAGTACGATTCAAGTTTAATCATAGAACCATATTCACGCTTAAAAAATTGATTTTCCAATGCTACGGTCAGTTGGCTGATGCGGCTGAACCATTGTACCAACTAATCAAAATTTCACTAAGAGTATCAGACGCATAAGTGCAAATCTCGACTTGTTGGATGAAGTCAGGAGTGCGTGTGTAAAGGCTTTCAAGATAGTTCAGAGAGTCTGATTTAGTGATGCATAAAGCACAAATGAGCGCATTGGATAACAAGCCGGCACTGAGGTGAGGTGGAGTGGATCATATCGTATAAAGTAGGTCGTTATGTAGAATCCATTCACTGAACTTATAATGTGACAAGTTAGTTAACAAATATTTTTACACAGAACTTAGAATGTGACTAGTTAACAAATATTTTTACACAGGCCGATACTATCTTTCTTCAAGGGTTTTCTAACGGGGTTGCACTCATTGCGTTTATGAATATTCCTGTGTTTTTTAAAATTTGATATATTTGATGAGATGTACAATTTTCAAGAACTATGGATGTTGATAAACGGTTCTTAAAAGCATGACCTAGAGGTATGTTAATAAATGGTTCTAAATTCTCAATAAATACAATTGAAAAACGTGTTGATAAAAAATTATAAAACACGAGAAAACAATTTTCACAAACATTACAAAGAGACATGTTAGATAATTAGAATTGTTGAGAAACAATTCTCACAAACATTATCAAGAGACATGTTGATAAATAATTATCAAGAAATGATTTTTACAAATACAACTGAAAGGTATGTTGATAAACAACTCTCAGAAAGACCATCGAAAAGTGTGTTAATAAATAGTTTTCTAAAAACTAACCAAAAGGTGTGTTGATAAACGATTCTTACAGACACGACTGAGAGGTTTGTTGATAGATAATTCTCAAAAACACTATTAAAAGGCTTGTTGATAAAATGGTTCTCAGAAACACGACCGAAGATGTGTTGATAAACGGTTCTCAAGAAACACGATTGAAGGGTGTGTTGATAAACAATTCTCAAAACACGACCAAAATGACGTGTTGATAAACAATTCTCAAAAGCACAATCGAAAGACATGTTGATAAACGGTTCTCAAGAAACAAATCGAAAAGTGTGTTGATACAATTCTCACAAACATGACCGAGATGCGTGTTGATAAACATTCTCAAAAACACGATTAAAAGGCATGTTGGTAAACAGTTCTAAAAAACACAACCAAAAGATGTCTTAATAAACGACTATAAAAAGAACGTCAGAAAGGCGTGTGAATAAATGACTATCAAAAGCACATCTAAAAGGCATGACAACTCAGATCAAAAGATACATTGGTTTTGGATACCAGGAAACATCGAAGAGTCGATACAACTCTAATTTCACAGGTATGTGAATGCATAATAAATATACCTATAAAAATTTACTTATGAATTGTCCTTATAAAAGTTTTCTTATGTGAACGTATAAATAAGTTATATATTTATAAAAATTTGTGAATGTATAAATAAATATAAAAAATCGTTTATAAGCACTTCACCTAAAAATTTATTATTGTGATCATGTCTATTATTCATTAATTTATCTAAGTAAAAGTGCATGCCGATATAAGTGTTGCGCAAAGGAATAGATAGTTTGGAAAAGCTTATACACAGAGTCAAGTGTGTAGGAACGATAAGGATAACAAATCCATAAGTCCATAAGTACATAATAGATTTGAAAGAAAAAAGTTACAAGAATAAGATTTAAGTTCGGTATAAAAGAACATGAAAACTATTTGACTAAGGTACCATTAACCACCATCTTGAGAGGGTTAAGGGATACATCCATGTTAGGATAGACAACACGAAGTTGAGTAAGAGTTGCATTAAACCTATGACCATATGTAATGGCTACTTTGTCTTTGAGGGCTTCTATCTTCTCTTCCGAGTTTCTATCTCGGATTCTCCATACTTCCTCCCTTTTTGAGAATTCCTCAGATTGCTTCTCTTTAAGCTGCCTCTCTCTCTCTCCAAGTTATCCTGCAACCAAATGATGTTTTTCTCTAGCTCAACTATTTGTTGTACTAGTACCTTGTTGTAAGAATGAACTTGGAGAATTTCGACAGCCTCCTTCTTTTCCATCCAAGAGTTTTCTTTTGATTTCTTCAAAGAAACACAAGAACGAGCGATCATTTTACACTCCAAGCCTTGAACTTCTTCTTGAAGTGACGAAAAATCTTCCTTGTTAAGAACCACCGTATCTTGGTCCAACAAAACCTTCATGACTAGTCATATTCAATTATAAATATTTTTTTTAGTGACGGAGGATTTTGATCGCTCTCTCGGCTAGTCCAAATAGAAGTTGTTTTCTATTCCTTGAGAATTACTTTATTTATAATTTCATTATTCTCTAATTAATCATATTCAAGTTCTGGGTATTAACCAATTATTTTTCTAACGAATACATGCTTAACTGAATATTCGAACATTAGTTACCGAGATTATTGGATTTAAATGCAAGAGTAGTTGTAATACTAGATATATACCCAAGCTTGGTTTTTATTTATTATTGTCTTTCTACATGTGAGTTATTAAGTCTATATTTCTTGTAAGATAGGACTAATAACTTAAATAAATGTTATGTAGGCCTATACCATTCGACCCATTTTTTTAATAAAAAAAGTATCTTTTACACCTCTCCTTTTACAAGTACACCCTTGACCCATAAGAGGACAAATATAAATGGTGGTTTTGAGGAGCGGGATTTATGAGACTATAGTTGTAACCATGGTTTCGATCGGTAGTGATAATAAATGGATTATTGTCTTTTTTAATGATAATACACATTTAAATGAAAACTGAACTTTTTAACGATGAAAATTGAATCTCTTGTTTTCAAATTAATCTACTCAATTTTTTCCACTTTATATTTGATATTTTAGAAACTTAAACTATTCTAAATTATCATTTTACAAATCAATGATGTAATAAATACCTTTTCAATTAAATATGTTTCTTAGAGATCATCTTTAATTCATAGTTTACACATAATAAATAAATAAATAAATAAACAATTAACGAAGATACGAAGTACACAATATTTTTGTAAATTTAGAATATCAATTATCCTTTTTAATGCCCATATCATCAAAACTTTAAAATTTATATCAAATGAAACAAAAAATAAGTATGTTATATTATAATTTGAGAAAAAAATAGTTCCAAGATATGTACGTAACATCTACAATTTGATGGTAGCTATATTTTTACAAATTTTATTCTTATAATAGCATTGTTTTTTATACTATAGCAACTTGTAAAGTTAGGTCAAGGATTTTAATCTATAGTTAGAAGCAATATTGACCCTTTCTACTTTGTAAAGATAAATTTAAGAAATTTGAAAACATGGGAAAAAAAATTAAGACTTCATCTTTAGCCATGATGTGAATTATATCTGAAAACTCTTCCTATGTCATATTAGAAATATTTTTTGTTAGAAGAAGAGTAAGTGCCACACCTAGATTGATCATCAAATTTGAACATGGTCTTTATTAGCTATTATTTTATTTTCAATGACAAGTACAACAATCATAGGTGTAATAAGTAATAATATCGTTCTCTTTTAAAAGACTTGTGCAATACACGATAATACTTGCAATTATAATAAAATTAGACTAAAGAGCGAATCCATAATTTTGATTGTTGAATAAAAAAAATAATTGTGCAAAAACAAGTAAAACAATTTTAGGTATTTTTGTAAATACTTGGAATGTAAAAAAGGATAAAGATTAATGAGATGAAATTGGTAGGATTAGACTTCACCAAACTTCACTCCCATGCATAAAAATAATTACCTTTTTTCTTAACAAATATTAATATCAACCCACAATAATACTCAAACCCTAATTTCTTAGGTGAATGAGCCTAAACTTACCTATTAACTGTCAATTCCTTGATCAATTACTTAAACAAGATTTGCTTTTTTCAGAAGGGACTTAAGACAACAAATAAATCATATTTTATTCCTAAACACAAGCATTCATTAGGTATTTTAATTCAATTCTAGATTACGAGTGATATTTGCCAATACCTCAAGATCAAATATCAAACCATGGATGATTACCAGAATATGCATTAAGTATAGAATCAAAATACTAACATTGAAAGGAAAAACATATATACAAAAACCAATATTGATTATATGAGAGTTCAATTGGTTACAGCTAACCCCAACAACAATGAGTTTAGTTTCTCATAGTCATGAAGAGACCAAACATGGAAAATGAACAATTAGAAGAGATGATTACACCAAGAAATCCTAAAGTTGTCGTCCAAGTTTGACTTTTTCTTCTTTCTAGCTCTATGACATGACAACCCAAAAAGGATATGAACATGATATTTCTTCAAGGGATAACTTAGAGTGACTCAAAGGAAGACACCATAGAAGCCTGCTTGTGACAAAGAGAGAAATCAATGGATTTATAAATATGAAAGCATGAAACTAAAGGAATTGAAATGTAAAAATGGAAAGAGGAAGAAGATGATTGAACATGCCACATTCAAGATTAGAAATCTCCAAGGATGAGTGAAGGAGGATCTGTCACTTGCGAAGGCTTCTCAAGATAAGAATCAAAGAAAAGAGTAGAGATGCAACTCAAGAACTCTCACAATTTCTCAAAGAAATTCTCATTCATTCAACTTATTATTGTATAAAAGAGAAGACTCCTATTTATAGTGTTTATGGACGTCCCAATGATCAGAAGTTTAACAAAAGATTAACAAAGTTAACTAAGTTTAAGTGTAACTAATATTCTAGAAGTGTGAAAGGTGGTTTGGAAGGTGCTTGCACGGTAAGTTTGGGTGTCCTCATGTTTATGAGGAGCTAAATTCTCTGTCATCAGGGTTAGGTTAAACCTTTACGAACTCTCATGTAATAATTTTGCTTTAATGTTTGTCTTTTATTTTATATCAATATTTTAATTCTATGCATAACTAGTACAAAAATCATATTTTACAACAGTTATGGAGGGCATACAACACCGGTTCTGGAACCGCTATAGATTTCACTGCCGTAGAAAGTCTTTGACATACTACAACGGTTGTACAATCACTATAATACATATGAGATACCACTGCGGTTCTTAAAAAACCACTGTAAGAAAACCACTTTTAAGAGATACTACAGATAAGACAACCGCTGTAGTATCTCTATTTTTTTTAAAAAAATAAAAAATTTCTATAATTATTTGATAAAATCTCTAATTACACAATAAAATATCACAAAAATTTTCAAATTTTTTTGATAAGTATAGATAGATGAAATAGAAAAAAAAATGTGAAAAATACTAAAAAGATAAAAAACAAATAGTAAACAATGAAATTTGGTAATTTCCAGAGGCCCAATCCCCTTCAGGTATTGGCCAGGAGCTTTGTTACCTTAATTCGAGCAACTTTCACCTTTGGAGCGTCTCAATCTGAGCTAAATTTTTCCAACTTAAAATCTATGATAAATCTATACAACATAAAAACTCTACCATTAAATATACACTAAATCAAGTTGTTGATTTAAAAAATTGGGTGAAAATAAATTTATAACTATTTTTAATGAATTTTACAAAATTGCTAACCTTTTACAAAACGATAGAGAAAAGTCATGCATCAAGCATATAACATCCTCAAAAACCTGTAATGTAAAAAAGTTATCAAACCACCTATGTCGAAAACGTTGAAGAAAGTATATGAAGACCACGAAAAAACCAACCAAATGAGTGTGAGTGAGAAGAGCATAGAATTAACTAAAGAGACTCAGCGGCGCACCGCGAGAGGGCATGAGAGGGAAAGGGAAAGACATATAATGCAAGGAGTGAAAACATGAGGTTAATAAATAGTGCACGAGGATTAAAACAGGGTTACTACAACGGTTGGAAAGCACAATCGTTGTAGTAGTAGGGAGATACTACAGCAGTTGAGCTCTCAACCGCTGTAGTAGGAATATATTACAGCAGTTGAGCTCTCAACCGCAATAATAAGGATATACTACATCTGTTGGGAGCTCAACCCCTATAATATCTTTGTACATAATTTCAAAAATGTCACCACATTTTTATTTACATTTATTACGTTTTAACCGCTGCTTTTTTTTATCATAGAATATGTTTTTTATACTAATATGCTCATACATAAAATCAACCCAATCTAGATTGTTTAACTAATAGAAGTTTGATTTAACGTTGAGAATCTTAAATTCGATTTGAAGTTTTGTCATACATGCAATATGATCAAAAATTAATATATTTTCCTTTTAAGATATTATGCTTTAGAGTTAAAAAAAAGGTAGAATATATACGTCCATCACTAATTATCTTTCCTAAATCAACATACATTTTTTAAATGATAAAATTTATTATTCTAATATTTTATAATGCTTAAGAAACATAAGTGAGTGCCCCCCATTAGATGGTGAATGAATAAATAAATTAAAATAAATTTATAGTTCTTTTTAATTTTGTGAATTTTCTATAGTTTTTAATATTTATTTTGGTTTCAAATATTTTTTTGTTTTGTTTAAGTTCTTATCATTTATCGATATTAGGTAAGTGATAAGTTGTTTCTTAAACATTAATATCTTGTAAATTTTATTTATATTTTTATTCTTGTTATTTCTTAATACTATTTAATTGATTGATTATCATTCCCGATTCATATATTATATTTTGAAAAATACTATAAATTTATTTTTCACTCGCACTTACAAATATAATAGCTTAAGTTAATTATGACTATTCCACACTCAGATAAAATACCTGACATATAAAAAGTGAATAACAATACCATTCAAATTAATACTCAAATTTCATAATGTTTGTCCTGTTTAACAAATTTCTAGTATATGAAAATTAAAATGATTCACAATTGTGAATAAACTTTCCCTTATGAAATCTTTAGAATAAAAAATCTTATACTTTCAAAAACATAGATCTTGTTTATAAATTTATAATAATATTTCAAGACTTTAATCCATAAAATCAATACATCCAATCATTAAAATAATTAAAAAAAAATTGTTCCTAAACTTATTTAGACAAATAAAAAATGAAAATTTTATATATAAAAAATGAAACTATAGAAGAACGAAAAAGTTACTTAAATTATGATTTCGATCGGTTTATTTTAATTTATTATTAACTATTTCTTGACGTGACGATAAAAGAAAAAAAAAACAGTTAAGAAGTTTAGAGAAAGTATACGAATTTATTTTAAAATAAAATTTTATTTATTTATAATATTTAAAAAACTCATTTTTATTGTACGTAATTCTCTTAATTTAAATAAATTGATTTTAACACATAATATTTTTTATAATTTAATTTTCGTCTATGTTAGTATAAGTTTAAGAAACTTAAAATTTTATTGTAAAATTTTCATTGCATTTACTAGTAAAAACTATTTTTCTATACATAATTTTCTTATAGATAGAAATAAAAAATTTACAATCTAATTAAAATTTATCATTTAGCTAAGCATTACACTTTATGCATATTTATAAACTTGTGATACAACTATCTAACTTTTTCTTTTAAAAATTTGAGATCATTGTTTAAATCCTAGATATGAGCCCGATCGAAACAGATGGATGATATCTGACAAGTACAAACCTTTGAGCTAACTTAATGTACAAGTCTTCCGAAAGTAGAGAGTCTAGTGTCTTTATATGTGAGTCAGTATATGTATGATATGAGATAAATTAAAAAAGTTTGATTTGTTGTAGTTTGGTTGAGATAGAAATTTAATTTATGAAAATACATTTTTTAAAACTCTCTACTCTTCTTTTTGTGTAGTGTTTGTTTTTGTTTTAAAATATGCGATGATCGTATATTAACTTGAGCAGATGATTTGGCAGGTGGTGTAAGCCTCCAATGAATTGATGAATAAGCTTTATTTTATTTTATTTTTATAATTTTACAAAGATATTTTTATTAAATATTATGTGGAGAAGTATATTTTGAAATACAAGATGAATGGATGAATTTTTATATTCAGGTTTATTATAAATTTTTTATATGATAAAGTTCCTATTATATAAAAAATATGAGATGTTACATTTGGTATACGAGCATTTCATTCTTGGGATGACCTGAGGGTAGTGGATTTAGTATGTTTCTTCTGTGTGTAGATTTTTGAAGTTTAGTTTTAAGAAATAGGTAAAATATTTCTAGTTGGATGTTTGAGCATGATCTTTGAAATTTTTGATTTGTATTTTAATTGAGTTGATTGTAATGAATGAGAATGAAATTATTAAGAAAGAAAAGAATCTTGATGGAGTGGTGAGGGTGCACACTCATGACTTAATCAAGATTGATTTCTATATTAAGGTTTCATGTTCAGAGTATCTTTAAAAGTTTTTTGATTAAGTAATTAAATTAAATTTTGTGTATATATATAATTCAATTATATATTATTTTAAATATTTTGTACATTTTGATTAGAAAAATGCTTAGAAGTTTCAAATTACAAATCAAAATAATGGAGAAGTGTATATTCTTTATTCATTTTCATCTTCATGGTTTGACACTCTATTTTTACTATCCTTTCATTATGTTTTGTACTGGATTTGTACCTAAAGAGTATTAAGTTTTTGGCATATCTTTTGTGTATGTATCATTTAATTGCACGTTATTTTTACAGAAAAATCTGACAATGTAAGTTTAGTTTATCTTTTTCCCCTATTTTTGTTGTTGATAAATTCATAGATGCATTATTGAATTATATTAATTCATATTACCTCTCTTTAACTTTTGGAATAATAAACCTATATATTTTTATTAGTTTCATCAATGCAACACGAGTTGATTGTGTTTAATTTTTTTTATTTCTCTTGCCTTTAAAATATATTTATTTTGATATATATTTTAAACTATATTTATTTTGATATATTCAATTTTTTAATATATTTTAAAATATTAAAATTAATGTATTTGTGAAAGGAAGTTTAATGGTTTAACTTTGGAGATGGATAAAAATCATTATAGGATCTTTATTTCTTTCTTAGTATGTCAATTTTCAAACACGAAAATTTTTGTTGTTGGGAAGAATGTAATACTCTAGGAAATAGTTTCAAAATAAAAACTAACCTAAAGTTTAGATTTAGAGATAAATAAGATAATACCTAAATATATTTTTTAGCAGAAAATTTATTTAAATAAATGAAAACATCCAATTTTGAAACGGAAATTGCTGACTATCTGTTTTGAAACGGAAGTACAAATGCAATTCAGTTTGTCAACACCCAATTTTCTCCTAACAAATAAAACTAAAAACTGTTTATTCCATTAATTTTAGAAAAAATGAAAAATGAAAATATTCAATTAATTAAAAAAATAAAACTACTTTCTCTTTAATAAAAATCAGAATGACCGTTGTAAGATAGGATTGTTTTTTTTTTTTTTTTTAAATAGCATTTCTTGTACCTAGCTCACTAGATTAAAGAAAAAAGTTTTTGTTTTTTTGATTTTTTTTTTTTATTTTAAGGTTTT
>Ga0099825_1003661_pt1 | contig 20411 bp, 7 predicted proteins | sample SiratroredBW_FD_76838 | JGI IMG/M metagenome (GOLD analysis project Ga0099825, IMG submission 76838) | Root nodule microbial communities of legume samples collected from California, USA - Siratro red BW | ecosystem: Host-associated > Plants > Roots > Nodule | place: USA: California | collected... | reverse complement strand
CTATTAAAGCTATTAACTAGTTTGTTAATGAGTAACTGAGTGACTGTTACTTATGTTTCCATCATAATATTTTATTTTATTGAAAAAAATATACAATGATGCGATTGTCTTTTTTAAAAATATGATAAAGAATAAATATGTAATAAAATGATGTAAATAATATTAAAGGTTGTTAGCGGGCGTGAGAATAAATTGAAATTAAATTAGCCTCTGATGTAGAAAACTTGTCCATATTCACTACTTTTCTTATAAGGAATACTTGTGTTCGAAAAAAGGAAGAGTTATTAGTAAAACAATTAAAAATGTAGTCCTTACAAGGAATATTAGTAAAATCTTATAAGGAATATTTATTGGGTGTAAGGATATTATTTTTTAAGACTCTATAGTAAAACAGTTAAAAGATGAATATTTGTAATATATTATTTTTGAAAAGTAAAACAAGAAAATAAAATATCCATTATATATTGTTATAAATTGACGTTATTCTAACATTAACTTCTGTAAATGCATATTTTTTTTACTATTTTTCTTATAACCAGTAAAAAAAAGTCCAAGAACACATTATTGTCAATATTTTCTACTTGTCTAGTTTTTTGTCACTGATTTGACTTGTTACCTAACCAGACATCATGAAATTCAACTACGAATAGGTTTTGAACAGTTGACGAATGATGCTGAATTATAGTGGTAGAGTTACCTGAATAAGGCCTTTGATAATATGATCGGAGTAGTACTCCGGCTGCGATTCTTGCATGGTCAAGAGATGTTCTATCATGGTATTGGCTTTGTGCTTTCCACGGCGATGCTCTTCAAGGAGTCCTTGCAAGAAGGCATCAGCCCTGGTGCTGATCGACTTCAGCCTCTTCTCCAAACCGTCGAAATCGAACCACCGAAGAAACGGCAAGAAGTCTCCCTTGTTGTTTGCACCCAGCAGCGACATAACCTCCGTGATTATGTCTCTGAACTGCTTCGCTTCCTCCGCGTCCGTCACGTCACTGTCGTCACCGTAGTACCGCTTCCCAGATATCATTCTCATCATGTTGTTGAATGTCATCTCCGTCAGCCTGCACAAAACTACACCTTCTTCACTTCCACTCCATTCAATCTATATATATTTCGTTCAACTTTTGGATGTGAAAAATACAAACTTTGTCACGTTCTTTATGATCCTTACCTGGGTCTGATCTGCACGTTGGCAAAGCCCTTGCTTGTTTCCCGAACAAGCTTTTGTATGACCCTCATGGTTTCTTCCCTTCGGATTTCGAAGAAGGAGTTGAGACGCTGCGTGGAGAGGACATCGATGGTGATGATGCGGCGGAGGTTGCGCCAGTGGTCGCCGTAGGGGGAGGACCCCATGCTGGTGTAGTTGTAGAAGAGGTACTTCCCGGTGAGTAAGCGTGGGCGGTTGGCGAGAACAGTGTCGTATTTGGTGAAACATTCTTGAACCAAGGTTGGGGAGGTGATGACCACCACAAAGCGTGAACCGAACCAGAGAGAGAAGATGGGGCCATACTTTTGCGATAGGCTGAGGAGGGAGCGGTGGAGTGGTGGCTTGATAAGGTGGAGGTTGCCGATTATGGGAAGAGTTGGTGGATGTGGTGGAAGGTTTTTGAGCCTTCTTCTTTGTAGAAGAAACTTGAATGTGAAAATGGAAGCAAGGAAAAGGAGTGAGTAATAAACCAAAGGGACCATGGGGCTACTTCTACCTAGTTGCTACTTCTACCTATTACTAGGGTTATGAGATTGGATATGGATTTATAGCATAATTGAATTTAACACTTATTTAGATTATATTAATATGTGAGATGAGTTTTTCTCTTGATCTATTAGTGTTTTTCAAGATAAATTTGTAATAGAACTACCAAATGCTAAAACACATAATAGTTCCCATAATAAGTCCAATAATGTTAGCAGATTCGACATGAGATATTATTCTATTTTTTGAGGCCGTCTTTAGAATAGAATATTTTAATGAGATGGAGGAGCTAGCATATTTAGCATATTAATTTTAGTATTCAACAGAAGATGCTTTCGCAGTAGATTTCATTGCCGTGCGTGTACAAATACTGAACCCAAATGCAGACGGTAGGTAGCTGCAGCTTTCACTTGTTCTATGTTTGTCTGTTTTCATAGAGAAGGGAAGTGTGATGAGGACAATTAATCTATGATGCCTTTCAGTATAACTAAAAATATAGATGTGTATTAAATTTATTACAGATTTGTGTGTTTTATTTAAAATTATTGGGATGTCTCTCTTATATTTGAGTAAGATGATTTTCTGATTTCACATAAAAAAAAAAAAAAGTGACAAAGTAAAGCGACCGAGGTAGTTTCTCTTTCCTTCATCGGGATTTAAAAAAATTAACTTCAAAGTTTCTTCTCAACAAATCTCTCGAATTAATAATTAAAAAAAGAAAAATAAAAAACTATTATATATTAAATAAGTTCGAAATTATTTTATAAGTTACACGCGTTTGCCACAAAATTTGTCACATGTGATCCATCACAAATTCTTTGCTAAAAAAACATTCATCAGTGAATCTCAAAAATACTTGTAATTTATTAAATAATATTTCAATTCTTATTTATAAGTGTTAAATACACGAGTTGGGTGGTTTATGACAGGTGCACACCTCTCACTCTAACTCAATGCACGAATATCTTCCGAAAGTAGAGAGTTTAGTATCTTTGTTTGTGAGTCAGTATATATATGATGTGAGATGAATTATGAAAGATTGAATTGTTGTTGTTTTGTTGAGATGGAAATCCAATTTATGAAAATATATATTTTTTTGAAAACTCTCTAGCTTACCCTTCTTTTTATGTGTTATTTGTTTTGTTTTTAAAACTGCGATGATCTTACGTGAGCAGAGGATTTGACAGGTGATGTGAGTCTCAAGTGAATTATTGGAGAAACTTTATTTTAATTTATTTTACTTGTAATTTTACGAAGATATTTTTATTAAATCCTATTTGGAAAAGTATATTTTGAAATACATGGTGAATGTATGAATTTTTATATTCAAGTTTATTATATAATTTTTATGCAATAAAGTTATTATTATATGAAAAATATGGGATGTTACATTAATGATTTTTAGTTTAAAATATTTTTATTACTTTTATTGCGATTTCATTTTATTTGTTTTTGTTTATTTCTGCAGGAGAATGAGAAGTTTACAAATCAAAACAGAACCAAGACTCCCACGTAAGCGAGTTTTGAAAGACTTAAATAAAAGGTACGTGATATCTATTTCTAAAGATTCTCAAAAATTAAGGTAGCTTATACTATGTTGTCAATACCGCCCGTATTACTTGACCTAAAGACACACTTTGAGAGCATATTACGAAAAAGAAACCCAACTCAAAATGTTTTAAATATATGTAGCAATACTCTCAACAAACCCAAGTTTACTTTCATTAAGTGCTTAAATCAGACACAAGTATTTTATCTATTCAAATGATACAAAGTAACTTATGTTCATATATAACTTCGTATGATAAGCAAAAAGCTTAGACATAATACATGTTAAATATTTTAATATTTATTTTATATATTTAGAGAATGTTTGTTTCTTCATTATTTCAGGAGAATTCCACTTTGAAGTATCGATATCTCACCCAAAGACCATTATAAATTAAATTTCATGAATTGTTTAATTTGTTGAGACATGAACGGTCTACACTTGTATAGAACCATTAGACTATCTCTCAAGTGCATAAAACTTTGATGAGAACAAATATGAATGAATCTTTTACATGTTACCCTATTATGTTTATGAACCTAAAATGTATTTTGTGAAGTTGTAGTACTTTCAATCCTTCTAAATATCATTAAGTTCAAGCATGATGATCTAACATTTATTAAATCTTTATCAATTGCTTGCATTAAAAAGTCTTAACAGGAATTATTACTTCTACACAAGGAAAAGTATAAAGAATAAGTTTAAACTAGATTATATATGTTTAATACAATCCTCAACGTCTAATATGCCACCTTTTCATATAAGGAAATAAACAATTTCAACAACATTTTGAAAATATTCACATTTGGAAACAAAATCATTATAATTTGTACAAATTTGTTTTCATTTGAATATTATCATGCATATATTTGTGCAAAATTTCCTTATTTATATATGCAACATCTAAAAGTAAGTGCAACCTTTCCATTCTTAACTTTAGACATTAATAACATTCTTAACTTTAGACATTAATATAAGACAATATCAAGTCATGTCATGCAAAAAAAATATTTATAATCATGTTATCTCACATAAAGAGATATCATGATTAAAATTACACCAAGCAATAATTATATTCGTGAATCCTATATATTGACCAAAGATTCAAAGAGTTCATCAATAAAAATATCATACAATAGAAATAATCTTGTAAGCTTGAGTGCTAATTTCTCTTTACGCGAATGTGAAACCTTTGTATTCTATATTATAAGAAGTTACCCAACCTTTAAGAATTCTTGTTATATCCTGTCTTTGAGATTTCTCTTTGTTACTTGCTATCTTATATGTTTGTAACTAAGAGTGATAATTAAAAAGATACTCGAGTTATCAATCTCAAGAGAAGACTGGCAAAGGATTAACAAGAATAGTTTATGTACTTGTTTTGTAAAGTTTTTTATTAGTGCAATTTTTTGAGAAATTTCTTAAAGAAAATTTGTACATATATAAGAGTTATGAATGAACCAATATAAATTGTTGGATTGTTGTTGTTGTTTGTTAGATGATTTATCTGTTTGTGCAAAATAGTCCTAGGTTCTATTCAATCACTTTTTAGAGTCAAACTTTATCTCATAGTTAATTGCATGATTGAACGTGTTGGCTTGGGAAAAAGCAAATTACACGCATGTTAGAGCAAAACCTTGTAATTTTGATTAAATGCTTAAACCAACAAGACGTGAAGCTACGCCTAATATGATGAAGATCAGATCATACAAGTTTATTGTCTGCCAAACAATAAGAGCACAATGTTAACCAACCACAACATTTGATAGTTGAAAATTATCAAACGATAAGCACAATCAAAAGACCAAGCTAACACTTTCATGAGAAGTATTCTTGATGCTTGAGTTTGCATTACAAAGAATGTCTCACCTAAGAAGATACGAACCAAAAAACAACATTTAAATATATCTTCGGAGCAGAGCAAAAGTTACAACATCCGCTAACTCTCTTGACACAAGCTAATTTCAACTCTATCCCAACTATCTACCTTTTATGGTATGTATTTTTAACCATTGTTTGGTGTAATTTATTGTTAGGGCGTGCAATTGATTTACCGTAGTGCAAAAAAACGATGACCAAGAAATCTTAGGCTAGGTCTTATAATTGATGGAATGAATCATTATGGTAACTTAAGTAAAAAACATATTTTGTAGCCCATTTTATTGATCATTTATAACTTGTTATTTTGCACTATTAATGACTTTTCAATGTATGAAAACTTGATCAATAACAATGTTAAGGGTAATCATGTGTGCCTAATATATAAAGGAAAGACAAGTTACCATAAGCTAAAACATGGAAGGAAGATATTGGCTATTGAAAAAATTCTAAAATAAAATAACCTATATTGTAGGTTAAAAATACTTTTAATGAATGCATGAGGATAAAATTGCAGGATCACCTTATCTGGTGAGTCGGTGTACAATTAGGTATGCCAAATTGATGTGAGTGAAAAACATAGAAGAAACTTATTATGAAACATATAAAAGAAGAAATTCATATTCAAATTTTCATACTAGTCAAAATTAGATGTTAGACGTTGCACAAAAGTAGTGTATATGAAAAAGAATGTTTTATACTCTTCTACGTCAATTTATGCAATAAGTAATGTAACACTACAAGAAAACATAGTCTTAGCATCGACTAAAAATAAACATAAACTAAGGGAAGTCAAGACTATAAAATAATTAACATCGGTCTTGCGATGGCCAAAAACCACATGCTACACATGTGGAAGATACTCAATTTAGCATCGGTCCTTGGACGGGTCACTATATATTAGTATCGGTCTAACTCACTCTATACAGACACAAAGTATTTAAATAATTTTAATATAGCATTCGTCTAACCTACTTCATATGAACACAAAGGATTAAAATAATTTTAATATAATGTTTATTAGTGTCCCAAAACTGACCCTATATAAAAATTTAATTAACAATTTTATGATTTAGAGTCGACTTGAGTAACGCTAATGCATTCTTATTTTAAAATTTATTTAATGACGATAAATATAATCTATTTTAATATTAATTTAAATTATGTCAATCTGACCGACGCTAATGATACTAATTTCAAAAAAAAAAAAAAGTTTATCGTAAAAAGCTTCTATCTTCAATAAAGTAAATATAAATGAAAAATAGAAAAAAAATGTAGGATACAAAGGAGATAAATGTGAATGAAATAGATAAGTATAAATGAAGAAGATGAAATGTGTGTGGATGCATGATATGTGTGGGTAAAGAAGATAAGTGTAGATGAACTAGATGAACAAGATGAGTGTAGGGATATTTATGAGTTTGAATGATGAAGATTAGTATGAGGATGTGAGTGTAAATAAAGATGAGTGAGAAAAGATTTATATAGAAAGTGAAAAAGAAGAAGTGAGTGAGTAGATTTGTCATCTTTAAATTTAAATCTTTAGATTAAAATAATCTACAATTATTATTCATTGTCATGATTTATAACATATCAATTAATGTTAGGATGCTAACTTAAATAAATATAAATATTGAGAATAAATAAAATTAAAATCAACTAGATTTACGTTAATTTTATTTATTTTAGTTAGAGTTAACTAAGTCGACTCTAATAGCATCTAACATTAAACCTTATTGTCGTCCACTAAACCAATACTAAATCGACACTAATATAAATATTAATTTATTAAAAAACAACGTGACATTCAAATCTCCTTAGTCGATTTTATTAACATCCAATATTAAGCGAACTTTATTAACATCAACTAGGTAGACATTGGTTTAACATTAATACAAAGATTTATTTAATAAAAATATTAAAAATAATTTTTTATTTTTGACTTTTTGAAAACAATAATCTGTTGCCGATTTTAATAAAATCTTAATTTAAGTTACACTAATATTTAAAAACTAATTTAATATTTCTTAATATAAAAGCTTTTTGAATGAAAATAATTTATATAATTGAGCTTGTTATAAGAGACACATAACATCATTTATGACACTAACCAATATTACATATCCACTTTCTACATGATATAAAATATATTTTACTTTCTACATCAATAATCTCAAAGCAATATGAAATGTAAAAATTAACATATTAAAATATAAAACTAAATTCTTGCTTCAGAATTAGTTATTAAAATGAAACTCGTGCATGATCACAAAATAATGTTAAAAAATACTTAAACAAAATTACATCCAAATATATTTTATAAAATTACTATTTTCATTCTATTCTTGGATACTAACTCGCGGAATCTTAAACAAATCAGTCCACAAGCTTCTTGATGACTGGACGTGCTTTACACATGGCCTTTAATGGGATTAACCTGGACAAAGTGAATCCACTTTCCTCTCTCATATCAAGTTCTTTATCACCAACCACTTTCCAATCAAAGCATTGAATCAATAATCCCAGAGTCAAGCAGAGTGCACGCATAGCCAAGCCTCCTCCTGGACAAGCCCTTCTTCCCAACCCGAACGCAATTAGCTTCTCCAACTCACCTTCATTTTCAAATCTTTCAGGCTTGAAACTTGTGGCTTCACTCCACACTTCAGGGTCCCTATGAATGGCCCAAGCATTTATCAGCACTATAGAGTCTCGTGGAACTTTGAATCCCCCAATAACGCACTCCTCCGAAGATGAGTGTGGTAACAACAATGGGGCAGGAGTGTACAAACGAAGTGTCTCGAAGATGATGTTTTTAAGGTAAGGTAGTTTTGATAAGTCAGACTCATCCAACAAACGCTCTTGTCCCACATGTGTTTCCAATTCATCCCTTACCCTCTTCAACACCTCTGGATGGTTCAGCACACAAGATAATGCCCATTCTAAAGTTACAGCTGATGAATCAGTTCCAGCAATGAGCATGCCCTATAGTGTAACTCAACTCCATTAGATTAACTTCATAATTAAAATTACAGGGTACTTGAATATAATATAGTAAAGTTTTACCAAAGCAAGGCCTTTGATGATTTGGTCAGTGTAGTAGTGAGGTTGTGATTCCTGCAAACTGAGGAGATGATCCACCATGGTATTTGCACATTGCTTCTTGCTGCGGTGTTCTTCAAGGAGTCCGTTCAAGAAGGTGTCAGTTTTGGAACTAATCTTCTTAAGCCTCTTCTCCAGGTTTTCAAAATCGAACAGTCTCAGTAAGGGCATGAAATCGTTCTTGTTATTGGCGCCGGACAGCTTCAGAAGCTCCGAAACCATGGCCCTGAACTGCCGGGCCTCTTCCACGTCGGCCATGTCGCAGTCATCGCCGTAGTACCTCTTTCCGGAGATCATCCTCATTATGTTGTTGAACGTCATGTCGTAGAACTTGGAAGTGAGTTCCGCTTCGGCGAAGTCGCTGGAGGCGTTCTCGGCGAGCTTGCGAATGAGTCTGTGCGTTTCGTCCCTTCGAATGGCGGCGAAGGTGTTGATGCGGTGGGTGGAGAGGAGTTCGAGGGCGGTGATGCGGCGGAGGTTGCGCCAGTGGTGACCGTAGGGGGAGGAGCCGAGGGTGGTGTAGTTGTAGAAGATGTATTTGCCGGAGAGGAAGCGGGGGCGGTTGGCGAGGGCGAGGTCGTTTTTGGTGAAGCAGTGTTGGAAAAGGGAGTGGGAGGAGACGACGACGACGAGGCGTGATCCGAACCAGAGGGAGATGACGTGGCCGTAGGTGTCGGAGAGGGCTTTGAAGTGGCGGTGGAGGGGGCGTTTGAGGTGGTGGAGGTTGCCGATTATGGGGAGAGAGGGTGGACCTGGTGGAAGGTTCTGGAACTTTCTGGCTTGGAGGAGAAGCTGGAAAAGGAGAAAGAGAAGGACGTAGAGGAGAGAGTAGGATAAGATGGAAAGGAAAGGGATCTCCATGGGAATTGCCCTTGATGCTTCTTGGTCTAGTGTTTGTCTTTGGCCATTCAACTCCTTATTTATAGTACTCCATTCTTGCCCAATCACCTTGCATGCATGGCTTGTTGCAAATATGCATTTTTGCCCAATAAACATTTATAATTTGTTATTATTAAATATAAGTTCAAATTATTTGGTAAAACACTTTTCTTTTTTATACCCAAAGCATGTCTTATAAAATATATAAAAATATTACAAGAACAAACTTACTAAGAGATTGACCAAGACTCATGAAAAAAAAAAAAAAAGTGAATTGATATTTAGACATGTTATTTTTATTAAGATTGGTTTATTGTTCTTGAAATTCAAAATAGTTATGTGAGCACTAGCTAGCATTCCCTTCTCTGTAAATATGAGACACGAAATCTTATAGATCTGGTAATATTATAAACCATATTAACAATTGTGATGATTAGCCTCCAAATCCAATTCAATCTAACCAAAGGTTCTTTTAACCTTTGGAAAGTGCATTTTCAATAGCACGCATAACATCATATGTTAATGCACGAAAGGCACTCACGGTAGAAATGTAAGCAACAAAGTTTCCCAAAAAAAGTACTTACCTTTGTGATTCCTGGACTTGTGTTTTTCGGTTACATTCTTCTTCTTTTTTTGCTTTTGTAGAGAATGAGTTTGTTTTCAAAGTGTTTGGTTTTCTCTATATGTGATCCAAATGGTAGGTTGTATTATTTTGATCTATTATTCTTTTTTTTTATGTTACGTAGGATTAATTGTAATATGAATCAATATATTTTTTTTTTGTCATCTTTTTCTTTTACTATTCTTTTTATTGTTAAATTTTATCAATCTTAATTTCAAAATCAATTGCATTTAATTTTTTAATTAAAATTTTTTTAAAGAGATTTAAAAAAGGGTTAATCTTTTTCTAAATATTTTCGAAATCAATTCACTTCTCCATCTCCATTTAACTTAATCTCACGTTCTTATGCTAACATTTTTTTCAAATTAATTTATGAAAAACTAATAACAATGATTATAACAGTTTTAATGTAAAAGTAAAATACCTTAAGATAAATCCAAATAGATTATGTGAAGATGAAGTGAATTTATCATTTAAGACCTCACATATATTAACAACATTAAAAAGAAGTCATTAAATAACACTAAAAAGAAGTTATTAGTAATTTATAATAGATTAGGAGAACTAAAAACACATTATTTTGTAATTAAAATATATTCATGTGCTACAACTTTTAAATTTGTGCTTAGCTTTATATATAATCAACAAAACCACACAAAATTATTATATCAAGAACAAACAATCATCGTTTTTTAATGAAACCTAAAATAAGAAAATTGATTAGTGATGTGAATTAATTATATAAGATCCAAAGTAAGTGAGTTGTACTTACTCAATAAATGGGACCATGTAAATCTTCTTTCAAGATTCATGAATCTACCATTAAATATAAGTCTAATATATCACTTTTTTATTTTCAGACTTTTATGTATTGAGGTTCAAAAGGAAACCATAAATATCAGCACTCCCAAGTTGACAATCAATTAATTATATATCCATATTATTAATATAAGTATTAGTCACATTGGTTGATTTCATTAAACATAAATTGAAAAAAATAATATAAACTTAAAGTGCACTCACATCTTTTAAAGTTGAATGAGTGTAATGTTAAACATCCAAATTATATTGGATTTAGGGTATACATTGTAGGGTTATACAATAGTATATTACCAATGTCAAAGCTAAAGATTATTGCATTTCAAGGAATAACACAACAAAATGTCTGAAACAAATAATGTTAAACCCAAACCAACTTCTAAGTTGAATTAACATTTTTGGCGAATTATGACAGGGCTCAAGGCTAAACAATTATCTATCAATCTAAATAAGACAAATATATATTCATAGAGAAATTCATTAAATATACTTGATTATTTTTTTGAATTTTCCTTAATTGGGTGTGTAGAGTATGAATGTTTTAAGTGTCCTTCAACTAAGTGAACTTATATTGTGAACCCTAAAACTGGAGTTAATATCCTCAATGTTAAATCATCATCATGATCACGATGTGCATTGTTAACTCTTCCTGATACACTTAACCAATGTTCACGAGACAAAGAACTTCTCCTTACAACGTATCCTACAAAACAACTAAAAATTTAACAACAAAACAGTTAAAATTTGGACTTCTAAAATTGAGCACTACAGTTTGTCAAGGATTAAAACCTCCAAACTCAATACCATTGTGATTAACATATTACAAATAAGAATATCAAACTATAAAAAAAAATATCAACAAAGCTATGTACACATATTTCAAGCTCAAATTTAATTATTGAAAAAATTTTAAACTTCTAATAAAATTAAATAAATATTAGTTTCGTATACATAATCGAATATTAATTATAAGTTGATTTCTAATGTTATTATAATCTTATTTTTAATACTAATTTTGATTTATGTAATGTTAATTTTAACTATAATTTTTAATGTGAATTCTAATTTTAACTTTAATATTCATTTTAACTTTAATTTTACTAATAGTAATTCTAATGATTTAGCTTAAATTAATCTAAATCTTAATTCTGATGTTATGATAATGATATTCTAATTTTAATCTAATTATTTTTCTAATTTTAATAAATATTTTGGTTAAAATTATTCCTACTTTAATCAAGTATAGATAAAAAAAAGTTTTAAAAATTATATAAATAAATCATATGTTACTAATCATGGTGGACATTAGCTGCCAGTTCACGGAATTCCACGATGTAGTTTAGCAACGGGTGGTGGGATAAGAACACGTGGCGTGAAGTTTGGTGTCACCATAACAAACTCAATGCGGACCAAGCACAGTTCTGAAGAAATTTTTAAAAAAGTTCCGATTTATTCTATAATAATTTTTTGAGTATAAACTGATGTAAAATCTAAATTATAAAATTAATTACGTAAGTTATATGATATAACCAATGATAATGACCACCTGTATACAAATCACATTGGTTAATATAGCAATTAATGTAACATCTCTCTTCACATTTTACAAAATTGTCACTTTCTTGTTTACGACAAATACGACTTAATAGATTTTATTTGTGCACGTAAAATAGATATTTTATAATTATAAGTAAAAAAAATTTTAGATATTTATATTTATTGTGTTATCTTACTTAAAAATAATAATGGTTTGTCGAAAAGAAAACAAAATTTCGTGTGAAAATATTGACCACACTACTTTTGTAGACAAAATTTGAATTTAACTAGGTAGGTCAGATAGCATTATGTTATATAGTTAATGTACCTAGCATACAAATATCTTTGAAATTTAAGACGAGTAAAATTCTGAGAATGAAAGTTGCTACTAATCTCCTAAATTCAACTGTTTTAAAACAGAAAATATTACAAGTTGTGTTATCATTTTGGTTTCTAATAAAAAAATATTACATGTTTTAACTTACTCTCTAATTAATAAAATATTTTTTAAAATATAACTATCTCTACTTAAAACTTTGATTATTTTTCAAAAATATTTTAAAATTTCTGAAGCATAATTATATATATATATATGTACACATATATATTTAAATATATTATTTAGAGTTTTAAATTTTCCGATTCTGAAAATAAAATATCAAACTCTGCTTAAAATGCTTTAAGAGAAGAATCAATTTTTTTTTTTAAATTTAGCACGATATTTAAATTTAAATAAAAAATATGTAATAAATTATTTACTAAATAAAGAAATAAATAAATTAGAGTAATTTAATATTTATTAATATAAAAAAAATAGATGCATAAAAATAATTTAAAAGGACGTGATGGAATTTTTCTTCGTACAAATACGCATTTCATATAGGTTAAATGGTATTAAGATGTTCATGATAGATTATTGTAGTGAGATGAAAGTAAGTACGTTGGATTTGATAAATATAAAAATATATCCATTGAAATGGGTTTTTCTTTATTTTGTTTATTATTAAAGTAATTAAGGCCGGTCTCTGGATTGCTTTTGTCTTCATTCTACAAATTATTCCATCTATGACGGAATCAGGACATAACACGTTTACTCATCCATTATTAGTTAATTTTTTTTTCTCTTTTTGTATTTCTAAAAAAATTGTTGAGAGTGGCAAAGTGTCTTTTTCTCTTAATAAGAAACTTAAAATCTTTTTTTGAATATTCAAGATTATAAGAGTTAATGGTAAATTTCATCTAAGAACCTTTGTGAATTTATAATAATAATAATAATAATAATAATAATTTATATTTACTCTAATCAATCATAACTTTTACAACCATTGTTTTTTTTAAAAAAAAAAGTCAAAAAGAAAAGAAATACTGTTTTAAAAATTTATTATATTAGAATAAATTGTTACATTACTCAATAAACTTTTTTACAACTATTTTGGAATTATTGTAAAATAAGAAAAGGAAAATAGTGTTATCACAATCATTACAAGAATGTTTGCTGTTACAAGTGAGCCAAGTAATAAAGAGGGATTACGGATCAAGCACCGTTCTGAATGAATTTTTAAAATTCCCAATTTAAGTGAAGTTTTTAAAAATTTTGTACAAAATTTTGCTTATATTTTTTTCTCTTCAGAGAATAAGTCACTTAGCGTTCGATACTTTACCTCATTGTTGTGCCGACCTGTTTAGTCTGAACTCGTTTGAGAAGTTTGTTTATGTCTTCCCAATAAATTTGCTTGAAATTAAAAGTTATTGAATGTCGAAATGAAAAATACTTTTAAATGTAGTGATTACCTACGATTTATCTTTTATCAGTATAGGTTTTAGTGACAGTTAATATGCTAACATTTGTTAAAATATGCTTCGACATACCGTATCGTAATTTTATTCTCCATTTTTTAATAACATAATAGTTTTCTGGAAGGGAAGACAAAATATACATCGCAATCATATGAGAAGAGACACATAGGTAGAAGAGAGGATATACGAGATCTTAGATATCATCCACGAGACAAAGAAATATATAAAATATCACATTGATATGATGATAAAAGGTATACATATGTAGAACCCTGAAGAGTAATGCATGCCGGCAAATATCGTTATGATTGGGATGATAGCAACTTCCAATTTGGCATTGGATTTTCTAAAACTGAACTCCAAATATATTTTGTCTCCTTTCTATCAGTTTCAAATCCATAAACATCTCCTCCTGCCATTAATGTTCTTCATAAAATTTTGTAATTTGTAGTACTTTTGCTAATTTTAAAATTTTGTTTTATAAAAACGTAAATATATTTTTACTTTCTAGTTGCAAATTAGGTAGGATTGACTTTTAGTTCTCTAAGAAGAATCGTTTTTACGTAATTTTTTCATTTACAAAAACGTATCATGTGTAGTTCTCTTAGTTTTGTAAACAAAGACTCGCTTATGTGTACGGAGCGTCTGTTAAATGAGCCAAAGAAAAATGAAAAAAGGAGTGTATTAGTTGTGAAATATAGGATGAACTCAAAATTCACAAAGCATGGTAGAATGTGAATTAATATTTTATATTATTATGTCGTGTAATAAAATATAAGTTTTTGTATAAAGATGTTATAAGTTAGTTAAAATTATTTGAGAACTTATTACTAATTGTACAAAATAACTAAACAAAAACATGTAATTATTAATACATTAATTGATAAAATAATAATAATTATTAAACGGTCTAATTAAATAGACATTGTTGATAACTTAATATTTTATCATATTTTATTAAATTTTAGATAGATCTTAGTCAGTACTTCATTATATCAACATTTTATACAAACTCTATATTAGATTGTAATTGATTTTTGTTAAAAATACTATCAAACAGTACATGTTAACTAAATTCATACACTTCATAAACTTGTTTTTGAAAACTAGTTTCATATATTCTCCTTAGTGTTGATCTTCTTCAACTTCACATTTTTCTCCATTCAAGAAAGTGATATCTAGTATTGAAGTGCTTTGTCCTATAATGTTGAACGTAGCCATTGAATAAACATATCACATTTAAATTATTGCAAAAGATCACTCATTAGACCTTTCAACCATATCTCATTAGATCTTTTTTCAAAGTCATATACTTTAACTTCGTCGTCAACAACACCACATATCTCAAGTTGATGTTTTGTGATATGAGACCTTAGAACAATTGTTTAATGATTAAAATGTTGTTGTGATACACCTTTTAGACATTCAAGTACATCGTTTATAGACTTCATAGGTATATTAGAAAAGTTTTCTAAAGAGAACTCCACTTATTCTTCCACTTTCTTAGACTTCCCAACCATGTCTCATAGGACTTCATTAGTATCACGAAGTCCTCATGAAATATAGTGTTCATGCTAATCATCACCCTTTCTGCATAAGGTGACCAAATAATGAAGTCCTTCATTTTGCTTCCATAGCCCACAAACACCTTTTTTTCCTACAACTAGGTTCTTGCTTCCAATTATATATATGGTAGTAAGTTGGATACCCAAAGACCTTCAATGTTGAGTCTCAACCAATTATCACTATTATACCTCAACTAGAGTTTTGCACTCTATAGCAGTGGATGGAAAAATGATTCACCAAATAACATCATGCTCACAGCCTCATTTATCCAAACCTAAAATGAGACATATATACTCCTTGTCTTTTGGATAAGGTTTTGTTCATCCTCTCAGCAAGGTCATTTTGTTGTGGAGTATGAAAAATAATTAAATGTCTCATGATACCTTTATTTTTATAGACGTTTCAAACTCTTTAGAACAAAATTTCAAATCGTTGTTAGTCCTTAGATGCTTGATGTTCTTTTTGATTTAGTTAAAAATTAGGATCACCATATACTTAAACTTCTTGAAAGACTTTGATTTTTTATCATGAATACCCATGCGAACCTTGAGTGATTATTCAATGATTGAGATCAAGTACTAACCACGTCAAATGTCACTAACAAACAATAAGTACCAAGCTCTTCTTGTATTGCTTATCATACAAATAATGCTCATAAATGGAAAAGTCTCTAACCTATGGCTTCCCAACAACTTTATTTGGACAAAATGTCCAACCCTCTAGCTAAAATGCATCCTAGACATTTGTGCTAAATTTTATCACTAGCAAAGACCGTAGATGACACTAAAACAAATGCAACCCTAGATGCTTCCCCAAACACTTCCTAAAGAAAATGCAAATTTCCTTCCATAAAGCCATACTTCAGCACAACACATCTTCCCCCCCCTTTTCCCTATATAAATGTGCCCTTCGTGTTACATCTGAAACCCTACATATCCAAAGTTCCTATGGATATAAGGTTATTGGTTTAATAAGCCTTTTGGTCCTAGTATTTGTCACAACTAGTCAATGTGATCCCTTAATTTTTTTTGTTCATAGTGTAGTGCTCATTTTTGTTAAAAGGACTCAATGTGGCCACTTTTGTTAATATTGTTACAATGACTAACAATAGAGTGAGATATGACATGTATGTTACATTTTAAGTTTAAGCAGATCTTGTGTATCCTTTGTATTCATTTACTAGGCTAGAAAATAAATTATTTTGTGAAGATTATTTTGACAAGTGGTATAACTAAAGAGACAAAACAAAAAAACACAACTAAATTAGTAAAATTGAAAATTAGGGGAATACCAAAAGGAAGCCTCTTCTGGACAATGTGACAAGTTGTGAGAATATCACAAATCAAAGAGTTGGAAAATCTCAGTTGTACATCTTATTTGCTTCTGCAAATCTGGGTTGACATTTGCTAAAAATTTCAGGAATTTTGCTACCATATCAACCTTTTTCCTTTTCATTTGAACTAGACCCCATAACTATCACAATTAATTGTACCCTCTTCATAAAGTTATATGATTTATTACTAGTAAATCTACTCACACAACACTACAAAGTGCAAACTCCTTTTGGGAAAGGAATATTATTCTACTGCAAAAATAAAAGAATATAGAATTTAAAACTTCACAAGCTCACAAGGACCATCATTATCTTAAAACAAAATCCATTATGCTCAAAAGATAAACTAATAACCTCCTCTATTTTTCTTAATTATATGCAATCCTAACCCTGACAATTACAAAAAAAAAAAATGAAATAGTTTCCATAGTTTTGTAGTTCTAAATGGAGGGAAGTATTCAAGAAGATAAATGTTTTTCTAGTTGCAGGTAAACAGTTTTTAATAAAAATACAAAAAAAAATACCATCCAACCAATTTCCCGAACAACTGCATCCATTTTTTGAGACCTTTACAAATTTTTACCAATTGTTTGAAACTTCTACTCCCATGACCATGAGAGGAATTACATTAGTTTTGCAACCTCTAAGCATTAAAATTATATAAGGATAAGGACTGGTAGCGAATCATTCAAAGAGGAATGAAGGACACAAGAGAATAGGAGAAGGGAAGAAAAGAAGAAAAAGCAAAGGAGAAGAAGATAATCTGGCTACATAAAAGGGCCAAAGATGACACAACCTCATTTGACATTATACAATTGTTTTAAATCATTGTCCATGGTTTCATGTGCATCTACTAAATCATCATCCCCTTAATGACATGAATGTCAATCTAGTAGAATGAACCACATTGATTTCTTTTAACAAAAATGAGGACTACATTGAGAATAAAAAAATTAAAGGACCATATTGACTAATTGCCACAAATATTGGACCAAAAAGCCTATTAAACATAAGATTCTTCTTAAGCTACATACTTGATGTTGGTAAATGTACGAATGACACCATCATGCATTCTTATTCATATACAACCAATATCAATAGTCTTGCGAGAAATATTATTACTTATTAGAACATTGCCACCATCCAACTTCTGAGACATGATAAACCAATTCCTCTTGGAACTCATGTGAAAGGAGCATCCAGAGTCCAACACTCATTATTCAGATACTAGTTGTCATGAGACAACAATTAATTAATAGTAACTCATCATTAGACAACTCCACTTTCTTATATGTAGTATTTTGCTTTCCCAATCTTGGACAATCCCTCCTCCAACGTCTTACCTGCAAGCAATATTTGCAAACATTCTTATGATCAAACTTAAACTTCTATTTTACTTTGTTGTCTTTAGTGAAAGATACCTACACAGAAAAAATGCATCCTCAACATTTTCCGATGCACTTACCTGAAGCTTCCGCATATACAAGATTGACTTAACTTCTTTTAATGTAATGCAATCCTTCCCTACACTTAGAAAACACACCAAGTTCTCTTATGAAGGTAGGAGAAAGTCTAGCAAAATCATAGTCATGTATTCATCATGTAGCTTGACATTTGTATCACATGAGCTCATTAAGAAGAACCTTGAGTGATGAATCCTATCCTCCTTCCTACAAAGTCCAAAGAAGCATTTCTTTTGAGGAAAACTTATTGCACACTCACTTGGTCATGAGGAGCTTCTCCAACTTTAACCGTAACATTACAAAGATTTTCTCCTTTATAAACTAATAGAGTATCTTCCTAACAACAATAAGAAAGCATTTTACTCTATAATAACATACTACAGAGAGTAGTGTCCACACTCTTTGTTTCTTAAACAAAACTTTGTCTCTATCTTCAAAAGTAGAAATTATTCCTCTCATTAAACTTATCAATTTTAGAAATGATACTCATCCTGTCTTACAATAGTCTTAATCACTAACAAGATAAAAATTAACTCTAAATTTGTTATGCATAACCCGCAAGATGAACTCAAAAGAAATGAACGGAAAGGAGCAACCGTGATTGTGAAACAGAGCCAGTGAGGAAAGATAGAATATTAATTAATATCTTTATTATCTCGTGCAAAGATGATTATATCATTTTCTACCAATGAGGGAGAAATTATATAGAGTAGTTACGGAATAATTCCAAGTTAATTAAAAACCGTTTAGAAACTTTTAACTAATTATATAACATAGTTAAACAAAAATCTAAACTATTATAAAGTAGTTCATTATACCAAAACATATATTAAAAATAGATAATACATTTCCAGAATGAGAGAAAAAGAATATGAAACTATTTATATTTTAGACACGAAATCAGATTTAATTTATCATATTTGTAACCTATAAAATCAATGACACATTTACGGTAATAAGAACTCGGCTAACTGATATAATTAATTTATAAAATCAAATGAGTGATGAAACTTTTCTGACGAAATGTGGCATAAAAATGACGTGTCCAACTTTTTGTTCCATTCCTTCAACCTTTATCACCAGTGAACAAGTTAGAAACCGCCAGCATAAATTTCTACGCATTCATACTTAATTGTCATATTAATACAACTTATCTTTCTTAAACTGTTCTTAACCAAATATTCTCCTCAAACTTTGTTGTTATAGTATATTTCCCTATATCAAATCCTTTTATCTCGTACTTTCCCTTCATATATTAGAAATGAAATACTACAGATCAATTTCTGTTATGCACAAAAATTTATTGAATATCAGCAGAGATCATAATACTATAAATAAAATTAATTTCTATCAAAATAAATAGGATTGCAGGTAAAAAAGAAAAAGTTTTTGTCTCGCCAATTTCTCTATCATTTTTCTTTGTGAGTTATCTATATTCAAGTAACGTTTTTATTCTACTTCGTTATAATTTCGATGTTTTTTTCACTCCAAATAGTTTTTATTATACAATAAAAACTATGCAAGCGTGTGGGCCTTGATACCAAACAAAGAAGAAAAACAAGGTTTATAAATTAAAATACAGCTGTTTAATTAGGACAGATGATAACATTAAAAACAGTTAGGACAAAGTGATAATAGACAAATGAAGAATCAATTGTCGTACTTACAGTTAAATTGCTATCAAATTCCTTTAATTGTCTAACTGTATAAGCCTTTCTGTTGCTCCTATTATGTGAAGATAGATTCTTTTTTCAAGAAGAGGATGGTCATTTCTCTTATACTTCTTCTTATCATTTTTTTAACCATATATTCCAACTATTTAATTTGTATACTTTCTCTTAAAATGAAAGAGGGAACGGGAGTTTTTTCTTTTTCATTTTCAATAGTGTAAGAGGCTTTAGAATTTTACCTCAATAAATCAATATATTACATTAATAGCATGATATATTAATAAACAGATTTAGATATGTTTCCCTTTGCTATCAACATTTTTTAAAGTATTTTAATAAATTTTTCTTTTGAATTAGGTATTTAATAATTCAATTTTTTTATTTAACTCTAATATATTATCTTTGTAAATTTTACTACTTTTGTATTTGTTAAGTTGTCATATGATCTAAATGGTTAAATATATATATATATATATATATATATATATATATATATATATATAT
>Ga0099825_1003659_pt1:5000-20414 | contig 20414 bp, 10 predicted proteins | sample SiratroredBW_FD_76838 | JGI IMG/M metagenome (GOLD analysis project Ga0099825, IMG submission 76838) | Root nodule microbial communities of legume samples collected from California, USA - Siratro red BW | ecosystem: Host-associated > Plants > Roots > Nodule | place: USA: California... | reverse complement strand
TATAATATATATTTTTTTATATATATAATATTTTATTTATTTTATTTTTTTTATATATTTTTTTTTTTTTTTTATTTATATATATATATATATATATATATATATATATATATATATATATATATATATATATATATATATTTATTAAGAGGATTATAACTGAGGTGGAGTGCGCAGACATAATTGTCAACCTTATTACGTTTCCTTCTTAATTTTGTACCAAATATAATGTGCTTTAATTATTGTCCTTAACTTCTTTTTTCACAACTAGTTTTCTTGTGAAAGACAAAAGATATTATAAGAAGTTAATCCCAGTTAGTAAATAGTCCAAGCTAAGTGACTAAATTAGGATGTCCACAGGATTGGACTTATTTTTATTAGCATAAAAGAATTAAATTAAAGAAACATATAGGGTGGTATTCCAACCTATAGAGAGGTTTAAATACATAGAAAACATATTATAACAAACATTCTTCTATTTCTTCCATCATAAAAAAAAATCCTTTGTTTCAAACTAACATTATTAACTCCTACATATTGCAGTTTGCTTCATTCTACCCAGAATTGTAAACCTTGCATTTATGTACAACATTAATTCTCTTAGATAAAAATCTACATTCGACTACATATTGTATTATGGTTGTTGAAATATATTAAGTCATCCACTAGATTAATATATACATCCAACTTGATAACTTAAATTAAATTAATTAAATTAGTTCAAACTTTTGAGTTAATTAAATAAAACTTAAAAATCAAACAAATTTAATAATAGTTGGTTTAAGTATTGAATTTGTAATTTATAAATTCAATAAATCTTAGTCAAAATAATTATATTATTTATTTATTTATTATCACTTATGAAATTTTATGATATTATTTTTTAATTTTATATAATATTTGTCATCACTTAATTTATATAAACCAACAGTAATCATATAAATTTCTTTTAAAGAGAAAGGAAAGAAAATTATATATACAGGAAGACATAGTATCCCCAATCCTTATACAATTGAATATGTTGTTTTTAATACTAGAATTATGTGTAATTTTTTAAATAAATTTAAATATTTTTTCTTAAAATAGAATATTATATATTTGCATATAATTGCATTTAATTGATCTCTACTTGAAGTGTTCTTAATTAAGTTCGCTTGTTTTGATTTTGTTCCAACTTCTATAGAAAACTAACTACAAAAGCTTAAGCATGATACGTACGAGTGCATTAATTTGATGGATTTATCCCTTTAACAGGAATACATTTTGTTTGCTTGCTTGAACACAATTGCATACACAAAACAGGTATAACCCACCCCAGAAATTTTGACAAGAAGAGAAAATGAAACATGAAATTATTATTTAATTAAGACTTGATAATATATATAAAATAATGGTTGTTTGTTACTATTCATTATTGTGACGAATTTTCGGTAGAATTAGCGACAAATTGTTATATATTACTTTTAAATATTTTTGTGATGAAAAAAAAGTAACACTTTATTGTAGTATCTCAGTCACTGTTTGTAATGAAATAATATTTTTCAGCACAAATATTTTCTATCTGTTTTTTTTAATGACTTCATATTTTGTTATAAAACTTTTGAAGTGATTTTTTTAATATTTTGGACAGAATTTTTTTTGCTATAAAATTATTGTTTTAGTAGTATTAAAATAAATAATATTACTATTTTCTATTATCATAATATATAACCATTTTTTAAAATATATACTGTCTAACTTTTGTTACAAGAAATTAATAACTAATTAATTAAGATTAATAAAAATAGTTGAAAAAGTTAATTTTAATTAATAACATCATAAATTGCTTTTTCTTTTCACATGTATCCATCAAATTAAATGATTGAATGGATAGAGTTACAACGCTCAGTTTGCTAATAATATACACTTAATAATAAATAGAAGCATAAAAGAACTTTTATAATTAAGTTATTTAAAAAATTATAAATTTAATATTGTGAAAAAGTACACCTAATAATTTTTTTAGTAACAAACATGAAATGATAATTTTAAATAGAATATAAAACCGTAGACTAGATTACGAGAACAAATATAACCCCTATGAAATTCATGTTTTTATTTTCATTATCTGAATTTATCAAAACTATTTTGATTATGCGGATGCTAACTAAAATTATGAGAAAATCATTCTATAAAATGAATAAAATAAAACATACTAGTTTTTTTTGTCAACTATAAAAAATATTATAAAAATAATGAGGCACAAAAGTTGTCCTTGCACGTATATAAAAAGTTGTTTATGATCTTAAAGTCCCAAAACGAAGAGCCTTAACTTATTTATGTACATTCCCCCTATGCTCCCTACATTTTATAACAAAAGTTACATAACAAAAACTGCTATCACAACCTAATACATGGCTTGGTTTGTATATATGCATAGTATCCAAAAAAAAACATAACAGATTCCAGTCCCATTCACTTTTGATAATTGAGGAAGATGGAATAGTAGATAGGTTCTTTATAGTGATGTGGCATAACTCAGTCAATCAATTCATTTTGCAACTTCTGCATAGTTTCTGGTAGCTTGCTGTGACTCCCTAATACTGAATTTGGGATGATTCCTCAAAACTTTCCTGTCTCCTGATTTAATACTCTTTTAGTGTGTCTCTACATCTGCATCCCTGCTAACATAAATACACCAAACATCTAGCAGTAACATAACACATTAACCTATTGAAATCATACAGGATAATGAATCAAGAACTTGATTTTTTTATTATTTACTATTATCATTCTCCATGTTTTAACTTGAACTAAAGCAAAAACCGCACTTACGATTTCTGAAATAATGTCATTTATGTACTTCCATTATATCGTTTATAATTGTCATCCAAATCGTACCCCACACAAATTTGCAATTCTTACTGAAACTTGTTCGCTTAAAGCCTAGAAAGTGATTTTTGGTTGTCTTATGATGTACATTTTTTACACCTAATCATTTGTCCCACGTATGCTAAATATTATTACTTTTCTTATAGGTAAAGAATAGGTGACTCAAATTCAACTCACTTAAATACCTAATACAAGTTTTACTTTGGACGTGAATTCCTTTATTTTGTAGTTTATCATAAATTGTGATGTAATATTCCCAAGCCAGAGGTACAAAACAGAAGTCGAAAACATCTATGGTAATGGAGGAAAGGTTTGGGTTGTAGGATCATTCCACTCAAGCTTCAAATAAAAGCTCTTTAATGAATTATTGGATGAACGTGATATTCAAAAGCTTGCAAAAAACTCAGAAACAAAAACAGTCAAAGAAAAATGCAAGAAATAAAGATAATACTAGGAGTTAGAACAACACCTTGTGTCACCCAATTCCATGAGATAAGCAAGATGGTGATTCGCCACCTGTGACCTAGCTCACAGGATAAGAAACTCCAAGAGAGAAACTCTCCACTTCCCTTTGATGAATCTCAATGCGCCATCAAGAGATAAGTTGTGAAGCGCCACTCTAGAATAAGCAAAGAAGAAACATCTCTTGAGATATGACACACTCATGAGGAAGAGGAAGAGACAAGCCCATTACTTCCCTAGGATAGTGGAAGAGGAATAAACAAACCCATTCCTTTCCAAGGTCCAAACTAAACACAGAAAAATAAAAGAAAAAATTACATTTTTTTAAAATATTTTTTCAGATCACGTCAAGTTGAGATTCTATTATATATTACTCTCCAAGCACAGATCTAGGCCAAAAGGGAGGCTTTAGGTTTCCATAACTTTTCAAACACCTATCTTTCTCCCTACTACTAAATCGCACTAAGATATTATACACCTCTCTTATATTGTAAACTCATTCTCATTCTCTCCTTTCCAAACCCATTGGTCCACCTTATCTCAACCCATAACATTGTCGTGGATGAAATACATGAACTCCTCTAACAATGATTTTTTCCATTCAAAATTCCATTCTCTAGTTTATTTTTCACACTCAGACTTGTTCGCTTCATTCCCCAACCTCCTCTAATATTAGACGTTTTTGGATTGAATTTGCATATACTCTAGGTATGCATCCTTTTTAGTATTTTTTTCACCTACCCACAAGTCATTCTCTAAAAGAACATATAGTTCCTTTCCCAACTCGCCACCTAAAATTTTTCATTTAAGCATTTTCCTTTCTCACTCTTTCCACAAGTACTCTTAAGGTCCTTCCACCATCTAGACTCACGGCTGTTTTCACCATCATTATCTAGGACTCTCCATAAGTCATATTTTGAGACTAATACATCCCTTAATAGACTCTTATCCTCCTTTCTTAGGAGAGTCTTATTGAAACATACAATGTCCTTTATGTTTAAACCTCTATTAACTTTACTTTTATATAGTTATTCCATTTAATCCAAACTGTCTTTTTTTTATCATGCCCCATCCTCGTAGGAAATTGTATTGTATCCTTTTTATTTCACTTGTAACAAATTGAGGAATTTTCAAGATGGGCATAAGAAAAAAGGCATTGAAGAAAGGATATATTTTATTAGAGTTACTCTTTCTGCCATTAATATGAATTTCCTTTTCTACTTAGATAATTTTTTTTGTTAACACGTTCTTCCAAAAATTGCTCTAGTGTGACTCTCACTAATAGGCACTCCTATGCACGTAAAAGAGAACTTAATAATTGAACAATTTAAAATTGTCGCATATCTATGTAGAGTGATCGCATCAATTCTAATCTCACCTACCATACTCTTATGAAGATTAACTTTAAGTCCCAATATCAACTCAAAATATTTTAAGATATCTTTTATGGTCACTATGTTTTTAGTATTGGCCTGATACATAAATATAATATCATCTATTATTTGTAGCATCTAATTTCTACCTTGTCTCTTCCTACTTTTAAACTCTCTACCAAACCTTTCCTCCACTGCCATGACCAATCCTTCAACCACAATCAAAACATACTAATTATTACTTATTGTAGATATAATTGAACACCACAAAAATAATAACATACCTACATGCAAGTATGAAATAAATAGAAATTATTAAGAATCTTGTTGGGAGAATCCGAGGGGGAAATCCTGGAAAAATCTCACAAGAATGAGAATTGAGCCAACATATAAGGGAATGACACCACCTCCAACCCAAAACCTTAAGGCATTAGGTTTGCGGGTCTTCTTTCTTATATGTTGCTCAACTTTTTCATTCCTACCCAATGTGGGACTTAGACTCACACTTGAATACCTAACAATCTCCCCCTCAAGTGAGAGTTCCTCTTCCACATTGATACACTCCCCCTCGAGCGGAAGCATTCTCAAACCCGAGTACATTACTCATGACCCCTCACTTGTACCGCCGTTCACACACTTATACAGGACACGCTTGCCTGAAACCTCCATCAGGAAGACTTTCGATACAGGGTCAAACTGTACTTGCCCAAGCCGTAAACCAACGGCTCTGATACCACTTGTTGGGAGACTCCAAGGGGGAAACACCGGAGAGATCTCAAACAATGAGAATTGAGCCAATCCATATAAGATAATGACACCACTTTCAACCCAAAACCTTAAGGTTTTGTGGGTCTTCTTTCTTATACATTGCTCAACTTTCTCATTCCTACCCAATGTGGAACTTAGACTCACACTTGAATACCTAACAATCTCCCCCTCAAGTGAGAGTCTCTCCTTCACATTGATATACTGCCCCGAGCGGAAGCATTCTCAAACCCGAGTACATTACTCATGACTCCTCACTTGTACCGCCGTTCACACACTTATACGGGACACGCTTGCCTGAAATCTCCATCAAGAAGACTTTCGATACAGGGTCAAACTGTACTCGCCCAAGCCGCAAACCAACGACTATGATACCACTTGATGGGAGAATCTGACGGGGAAACCTTGGGGAGACAAACAAGAATGAGATAAGAGCCAACCCATATAAGGGAATGACACCACCTCCAACCCAAAACCTTAAGGCATTAGGTTTGCGGGTCTTCTTTCTTATATGTTGCTCAACTTTCTCATTCCTACCCAATGTGGGACTTAGACTCACACTTGAATACCTAACAATCTCCCCTCATGTGAGAGTCTCTCTCCTCCACATTGATACACTCCCCCCTCAAGTGGAAGCATTCTCAACCCGAGTACATTACTCATGACCCCTCACTTGTACTGCCGTTCACACACTTATACGGGACATGCTTTCCTGAAATCACCATCAGGAGGAAGACTTTCAATACAGGGTCAAACTGTACTCGCCCCAAGCCGAAAACCATCGGCTCTGATACCACTTGCTGGGATAATCTGATGGGGAAACACTGGGGAGATCTCACAAGAATGAGACAAGAGCCAATCCATATAAGAAAATGACACCACCTTCAACCGAAAACCTTAAGGCTTTGTGGGTCTTCTTTCTTATACATTGCTCAACTTTCTCATTCCTACCCAATGTGGGACTTAGACTCACACTTGAATACCTAACAATCTCTCCCTCAAGTGAGAGTCCCTCTTCCACATTGATACACTCCCCCTCGAGCGGAAGCATTCTCAAACCCGAGTACATTACTCATGACCCCTCACTTGTACCTCCGTTCACACACACTTATATGGGACACGCTTGCCTGAAACCTCCATCAGGAAGACTTTCCTTGAGGCATTAGATTTGCAGGTCTTCTTTCTTATATGTTGCTCAACTTTCTCATAGTCTCTCTTCCACACTGATACACTCCTCCTCGAGCGGAAGCATTCTCAACCCGAGTACATTACTCATGACCCTTCTCACTTGTACTGCCGTTCACACACTTATACAGGACACACTTACCTGAAATCACCATCAGGAAGACTTTCGATACAGGGTCAAACTGTACTCGCCCCAAGGCGAAAACCATCGGCTCTGATACCACTTGTTGGGAGAATCCGAGGGCGAAACCTTGGGGAGATCTCACAAGAATGAGAATTGAGCCAACATATAAGGGAATAACACCACCTCCAACCCAAAACCTTAAGGCAATAGGTTTGCGGGTCTTCTTTCTTATATATTGCTCAACTTTCTTATTCCTACCCAATGTGAGACTTAGACTCACACTTGAATATCTAACAAATCCATACTATTAAAAGTTATGTATTGCATCACTTGATTATTAAATAACCTAAGAAATTTGGAATTTGAATTTTTAGAATTAATTCAAAATTTTTGATTCTTGAACAAAAATTTCAATATTTAGTTAGTATTTGTTATACGCAATAACATAATTTATGCCATTTATTTCTCGTCTTAAAATAAAGAAGAAGAAAAAAATGGAAAATTATATTAGTTACCATTTTTTAGGGTTGAATGAGATGACTCGTAGGAATAACTCATTTTGACATTGTTACTCGTAGTTAAACCAACCTTATTATTCATTTTTGAATACTTTTCTCTGCAATTTTTTAATAGAAAGCAAATTATACAAAAAGTAATGAGACAAATCCCTAAGTCGTAAAGTCATAGAGATCTTATGTAGCTCTATTTTAGCCGTAAAAGAAAAGTATAACATATAAAATTATTCTGTGAAAACATTTTCTGCAGAACAAGTACAAAAAATTGCAAGAAACAACATATAGTAGTCATTTACATGTTGACTATGCTCCCTTAATTAACATTACTTGACAATTTTGATTATGATCTGATGAGGTAATTTGGTTTAACAATAACAAAAATGGTAAAAAAAAGTACAGAAATTCCTATACTCTGTATGGAATTGCGGAAACCGGTTGAAGAGTGTATCAAAAGAAATAAGCAGAAGTGAAAGATCACGAATCGTTTAAAACTTTGAGAGCTACAATGAAATAATTATCAACAGGATTATGGATGAAATAATTCAAGTAATGAGACATGAAGAAAAAACCTATGATATTTGAACATTCTGTAAAATGAAGGATAAATTTTAATTTTTTGTTTTGTGTTTGATATATAGGTTTGAGAAAGCCAAAAATGTAATGATTAATAATTAATAAAGTATAACTAATTATTAACATTTTATGCACGATTTTATAAAGATTATTGCTTTGTATATAAATTTAAGTATTCTAGTGTTTTTCTTATCTCTCTGTAAATAAACTCTAAACCCTAAAAAAGCAAGAGGTTGATATTTAGATAATTTTTTCATATAATTATTATACAATCGAGTATATTGTTATTTTATTTCAAGAATTTATTTAAATATATAATTGCATATAATATTTCATAATTGAAGACAAATGTTATTTATTTAAGAGAATATGAGTATAAGTCTTAAAAGGAAACTAATATTAATTTTGTAATTTTATTTTTTATGACATGATCAGATTGTTAGAAAAAAATAAATATTAATGATGTGATTTTGTTTTTATGACAAAATCAAATTACCATCAATTATGTTTATTTTATTTTATATGACAGTTTCATATTCTATCAATTCTGTTTATTTTATTTTTTATCACAGTATCATATTATAATATCTTTATTTTTGTTTTCTTTCTTTAGCTATACCTAAATGGGGATACGGTATATATTTAGTCCTTTGTTTTTATCTTATTAAAAAAATAGAAAGAATACTTTTATTCTCATATTTTTTATTTATTTTTATTTATCTCTTCATTTTATAATATAATATTTATTCCATAATAATTTATTTATTTAAAATTGCTATTTTCAAATAATTTTGCTAATAACAATTCATGATTAGTGTCTGATGGATCCTTCAAACAAATCCGGACTACTAAATTTTGGTTAAAATGAAGATTATGTACTTCGTTATATAAACTATTTTAATTTCACATTCTTATAAATTTATATATTTCTTAATTCTACGTATATTACATTAATGAGTTATTATGCATTAATTTTACAGTTTAATTTAAAAGCTTTGAAATGTTTATTTTCACACTAATTTCAGTAGTTAAGAGTTGCTATAGTTTGAAGGAGATTTGCTTAAAAAGTGTCATATTATACCTATGGAAAATACTATTTCGACATAGACCACCCTGTTTAGTTGTAAGAGAAGTTGCAGAAAAACATTTTGAATAAAAAATTTGTAAAACAAAAAGAAAAAAAAAGGTGGCAAAAAATGGATAGAAACAATGGGGCACTAGCCATTCATATTTATATTGATTGAAAAGAAAAAGAAAAAAGAAAAAAAAAAAAGACAAGATATGAAAAGTTCCTCGGTCTAACCGATGTGGGAGGCAATGGTAGTCTTGATTTTTGGTTCATGTTTCACTTTACATATCCCCTTTTCTGAGTCTAATGCCATTTTCCCTTCTTAATCTTTAATATTTTCTTCACACACTCTTTCTCTCTCTCTTTCTCTTGTATATATCTCTGAAGAAGGATCTGTATTTCTTCTCTTTCCCTCTCTTGGGACCCAATAAATTGACATGTGAGAAGGAAGGGACAAAAGAGAGGAGGCCACCATATCTACATTTTCTCTCATTACTTCTTTCACCCCCTACATCTCCATGTTCTACAAGAAAACTCCTTGTTTTTCCTCAAGTTCTTGCATTTAATGCACATTTATTTCCTTCTTACTACAAATACTCCTGCTACCTCCCTTCATTTTCCACACCCCACAACCAAGTTTTGCACACAGTTTCAGACTATGTCCATGTCAACTGCATCATATCTTCTTCTGTTCTTTCTGTGCATTTCATTGCATGCATGTTATGCTCGCCATCTTAGCCCTCTCAATATGAAGCTCCAAGAGAAACCACACTTCTCTATCAAGGTCTGTCAACTAATTACTTCTATTATCATCTTTTATTATTGAATACTGACACAGAAAAATTATATGGTACTTTCAGAATTTTGGTACTGATATTGAGAAACCTTTTCTCCCTTTCTCTTTCACCTTTAGTACGTCCAAACTTGTTCAATTATTGGCCTGAAGAACAAACAACTATACCAAAACAGCAAACTCTTAGATTTTTCACACCAACTCTTATCATTTTCTGAATGAAGAGAAACTTAGAGTGAATATTGAAACAATAATGTTCTTGGTACTTTGTTAACCTTCATGTTTAAGAGTTATGTGTCTCATTATCAGGCTTTTGATTTATGCAGCTTGATGAAGACAAAACGGAGACTCGTTTGGTTGGTGACTCTGAGAAGCCAAGAAACCGAAGAAGCACTAGCCATAGGGTGCACCAAGTTAAAAGTGCTTCAGGTCCTTTACAAAAGTCTCTTGTTTCAGTTTCTTGGCGTGTGCCTCACAACAAGAAACCTCGTCAGAAACACCCTGGTTTTGACTTGGACTATTCTCCACCGAAGACACACCCTCCTCATCACAACTAAGCAACAATAAATGGAAGAATGTGAAGCCCTGATCAACATTGAAGAGAAAGATCAGCATGGAAGACAGGGCCTCATTATAGTTCAAATCTATAGCATATATATGTATGACTGCAGAAACTTAATAACTGTTATGTTCTATGACTTTAAGGTACACTGAGTGTTCCTTTTCCCTTTCTTTCTAATTTTATAAATATAAAATGTACATCAGACATGTTTCTTGCAGGTACATGCATATACATATGTATCTCCTGTGTCAGGTGTATATATACATTTAGAACTTCATATTCTATATATTATTATAAGAAGAACTACTCATGACTATAATTTATATATCCTTCGTTTTCAAGGTGTTCCCTTATTGACCATTAACACCATTATCCTCACTATAACTTCTCTACCATTGTAATGAAAAGTTGTTCTCTCTCTCGATTTGTCCCTAAGATATGCTGATATAGTCTGCATAGCATGGTTTTACAAAAGGGTCCACAATATATTATGATTGTAGTTGTGGTCGCATTAGTTGCAATTTCTTTTGCAATTCTTGTATGTAGATAAGGTTGGTGATTCAACTTCAAACACAGTTTAGAATCATAGTATATATAGTATAAGGGGATATTCCTTATGTTTTTTCTTATAGTTAGTGATTATTTTGATGCAGTGATGTTAGAAATGATACTGATTATTAAGTGATTAATACAATATCAAAACTTTTCTTTGAAGGAATATAACACTAGAACTTGAAAAGTCAACAAGTGCATTGATTTCTTCATGGTCCTAGAAGTTCTTCTGATAAAATGCTATTGAACTTCACATCAAGTTTTTCATAGACTCTAGAGTGCAAAGGTGTGGTGTGGGTATGTTGACAATGTTGATTTACAAGGACATGCATCACTGTTTGTATTTTTATATATTTGAAAAAAATAATAATATTTAATTATAGAGCATTAAATATTTTTATTAGCCTCAATTCTTTTATGATTAATTATGTCTTCATATTTGTATTTATATATTTGTAGAAATAATTCATTTACTAAAAGATTTCATATTCCATATACAAAAATGGTCGAATCAAGAAGAGTCCTAAAATTAAAGAAAACTTAATTGCCTTGATATCATTCTTAATTATGATAAATAAATAAAAAACTATACGTGTTCAACAAGTTCCTATGCTATGTTCATAGTTTGAAATCTCGTATATGTATTTATTTTTTCCTTTTTTCAAAAAAATTCTGGACATTCATACAATTGATGCATTGAAAGTTACATTGTAGTACGTGCTTACATCATTATCATGTGATGTGGTTCCAATTTTTTATTCATCTTATAAAATGAAACAAGTTACTACAAGTTGATTCTAAGAAGTTGGTAGTTGGTGTTCTTAAATGAGGGAAAAGGAAAGCAATAGCTACTGGTCCAACAAATCTTCTTTCCCACATGGTTTTCATACTTTTTTTTCCCACATCTTTTTCTCTTTGTCCCTTCTTACTTTTTTGCCTTATAAACATTATGTTTGTTTGTGTGTGTATATTTACAAATATATTCCTTGAAAATTAAAATAAGACAAAGAAAAAATTTATCAAAACCATAGTATTGTATAATATAGCATTGATTTTTTTCAAAGTTTATTACTTGAAAAGCTAACTCTACAAGCATTAAATTAAATCTCTATGTAACTGTACCATTGTTAGAATGTATTGGGATTGGAACCCAACAAGCAACAGCAATGAATAATTTATATAACTGAAATCTTTAATTTTCATAAATCAGGACATGAAACTTTCATATTATAAACTAACTAAAAATTATTTTAAATATGGATTTTAAAATAATACTATAAAATTAACAGGTTTAATTAAGTTATAATTTATATTAAATAATAACATTTTAGTATATTTAAATAAATTCAATTAACAACGGACGGGTATGTCAAAATTTATGAGATTCACAAATATTTGATAAAGTTAATTACACGAATTTTTGTCCTAAAGGATTGTATTTTCATACGTACGTATAACTTAATATTTACTAGCCAGTTGCTCCCATAACAATACAAATTAGGGGAACGAAATTGTCTTCTTTGTGGTCCTTTTAAATAAATGAAAAAAAAAGTTCTTTAGTCATAAAATAATCCTAAAATAGAATATGTTTCCAGTAACAAAGAATTGTATTCATGTTTTTTAATTGACGGAGAAAAGAAACAAATAAAAAGGACAAGTAATTGAACCTAAATTAATAAAATAAAAAAAGAATTAGTGGGGTACACGAAAGAGGCACTTATGACTTTGTAACCTTCTGGAGCATATCCATGAACTTTTCAATGGGGACAGCACTTTATTTTGACTAATTTAATATTTAAAATCGTGCATAACAAGAGTTTAGAAGAAATTTAACTCTTTTATTTATTTATTTAAAGATTATCCTTTGCTTCATTTGAAAAGAAAATGACATATCCTCCTTTTGGAGACAATTTACTCCTTTTAGAAATTAATCTGTTAAAATTTATTCTATTTTAATTAACAATTTTTTAAAAACAGTTTTCTCTCTCTAAACATATAAAACAAAAATGTTAGTGCTCCAACCTTAGTGAACAAGGATTACTTTTTTGTCCTTAGGATAAGAAGGGTTTCTATAACTTTATTTCATCTTATAAAGTTTTAAAATTTCTCTTTTTATTCATGACATGTAATTAATATTAACATGTGGTTGGCTTGAGTAAATTTGGATTCGATTTCTTTGAGTAAAGTTTTGATATCTCATGACTTAAAAAACATGATTAGAAAGATGACTATACTAGAAATAATCAATGAAGTATTTTGATAATGAATTTCACACTAACTTATGCATGAAAACAAGGTTCTAAGAAATAGAAAAGTCTTATTTAATTCATTTTACATGGAACTTCTTTGTTTATTGCTTTAGTGCAAACTAACCAAAGCCAGGGCGTTCTGCACCAAACAAGGGACATGAGATGCAACAGTTCCAAGTATGTCTCCTATGGAAGCTATATTCAACTGTGATGGAATATATAATCTCAATAAAGACAAATTGGGATTGAGAAAAGGGAAACTAAAACAGTTTCTTGGAACTGGCTCAAGCAACAACACACATTCTATTATAGTCTTAACAAGAAGACACATTAATTCCCAACAATATTATGGAAATCGTAGAATTTGCTCACTAAACTAAGTTGTTATATATGCCACCAGACAACCCTTGGAAGTGTTTTTGTCTCTCTCAACTTCATGGCTACTACTAGCTCACTTCCATTCATACATGTTTGATGAATCCCAAGGAGAAATCCCGTGCCATATACTTGAATATCCTCTCTCATGTGCACTCCATTTTTCTGCCTCTAAATATATGAACACAAGATACAAGAACCCCTTTATGTGTATGTCTCTTCTTTCGTAGATTAGATATTTAATACCTGATATCATTGAAAAACCAACTATTATATGACTCTTCTTTCAGGGTGTATTCAAAAAATAAGGCAAAAGATTAATGTCTTAACTAGATTAATATTTAAGAAGGTTTGTCTTTAACTAAATATCAGAAAATACTAGCCAATCAGCAACGCATTTGGCAGATTTAGACTAAATAATGAGTCTAATTGGAGAATGTTTTAGAGCAATATAATTTTCATTTTTTGCTATATATCTGATAAAAGGAATGAAGATTAACAAGAAGCATAACGAAGTTAAGAAAGTGGCAACGTCATAAAGAAGTTAACGTAGGTAGCATTGGCTCCCAAAATTTGTTGCATGTATGTTGGGCGATAGGTATGAAGGTGTAACTCGGGTGCAATGGGATACACTGAAGAAAATTAGAACATAAACAAGTCTCTAGGAACTTATATTGACTTACATATATTGACTCTAAATTGGACTTGTTTGACCTTCTAATAAGGCAATTGGACTCAAGTTTAACCTTAAAGAGATCACAGAGTATTTGGAACATAAAAATATAAGACCTCTATCTATAAAAATTGTACAAAATAGTGTAGGAATTCATTTTAGACCAAGTAGAATAAGTTTTAGACCTTGTATTTTGAGCTAGTAAAATAGGATTTTGGGTCTTGAGCCTTGTATCAAAAACTACACATGACGTCCACTTATGAAGCTTGCAAAGTCCAAATAAATGTTACATAAGAAGTATATAGGCACCAGACATAAAGCTATTAAGCACCACCTTTGAAGCTTGCCTTCCAAGCCTCCTATCTTCATGACACATGATAACCTTTTACTTGATAGAATTGCAGCTTGGGGCGCAAGCTATCTCATTGTCACATGGCAACCTCTCATTTGAGAGGATTTTAGAAGCTTATGTCACAAGTTACTAATGTCACATGTCGTCCTATGAGTGGAGAGAATTTTATAAGCTTGTTCCATAAGCTTGAACATCTAGAGTACTATAAATAAGAGTGTTATGTTGTAGATTTTACTTTGATGAGAGTAATGAAATGTTGCCAAATTGTGGAGCTAGTTCTACTTCTCAAGGTTTTCTAGAGCATTCTCTTTCCCTCCTTCTAAAGTGTTAGTCCAACCTCACCTAGGTTCAAACCACAAATTAAATCTCAAAAATAAAAATAAAATCTGCATTTTTTCATGAATTATGCCACATTCAGTCATCTCCATACAAAAAAATCTTCAAACTTGAAAATAACAAGGATAATCACAAAGCTAGGCACAAACATGGAAGGTCTTTTTCCATCAATACTTATAAAGTTCACTCACCTCTTTGAAAGAGAACAGGTGTATTGTAGATAACTATTTTTTGGAAAAATCTAGGATCAAATGAAAGGAATTTTCTATCGTATAATTTATTTTAATCGATGTAATTTTATTTTCATGTTTTACATCAGTTGTTATAAACAACCAATGTAATATCCCCTTAAAAACCCTAACACACTTTTTTCGCTTCGCTTTGTTTTTGTCGCTGCATTTTTCGTTCTTGGATTAGATTCCTGGACACACATCTCTTCCCCTTCAAAGCTTCCCATCACTGCTTTATGAGTTGCCATTACCATTGTAACAATATTATAGTGAGTCGTCGATCCTACTACACTATGCAATGATGAGTTTACTATGGCACCACCTACCTCTCACTACAAGTTCAATGTGACTCCAC
>Ga0099825_1003657_pt1 | contig 20418 bp, 7 predicted proteins | sample SiratroredBW_FD_76838 | JGI IMG/M metagenome (GOLD analysis project Ga0099825, IMG submission 76838) | Root nodule microbial communities of legume samples collected from California, USA - Siratro red BW | ecosystem: Host-associated > Plants > Roots > Nodule | place: USA: California | collected... | reverse complement strand
GTATTTAATTTAAATTAAATTTTAATTTTATTTTTAAAAATTTTTGGGTAGAGTGGATTCAATCAAATGAAAAATTTATTTATTTTTATAAAAAGTTGGTATTTGATTCAAATCGGACTTTTTTTAAAAAAAAAAAAAAAAAACTAGATTGTTCAAAAACATCAATGTAGAATGAAGAATATAAACTTGGTTAGCAATTCAATTTATATCCATCATTTAAAGTACACCTAAAAATGCATTTAGAAATAGAGGAAAAAGTATAGTCCTGTATGAAGCTCAAAATTAGATCATCCTCACTTAAATGACAATCACTAATGTAAATAATAAATTAGAATACTTATTGAATGAGTATCACAAAGTATTAAACTCATTAAAATTCAATCAAATATTCACTAATTTTAATTATTTAAATGTACATAGTAGAAGAAGTTTTATGTATAAAAATATTTGATTACAAATTATGAAAATTTGATGATGGAAGCGTCTTCACATAGCAGAAGAAAATTCTTAAAATTTTTTAAGTTTTAAAAGAAACTCAGAATTTTTCTCATCTAAGGAAAGTTTCTTGGAGAAGAATGATAATAAAATTTCTCTCATGTATGTGACATTAAAAGAACAAGAAGATTGCAAAAATTATCATTAGTTCAAGTTCAAGTTCAAGTTCAAGGTGAATTTTGCAAGAAGTAAGTGATTCTATATATAGATGTCTAGCCCTTTTGCAATCCATGCTATAACGGATATGAGACTAAAAAATCAAAAGAAAAGTTGAACCAAAGGAGAATTTTAGCATGCCACTACCTTAGGATTGACTAGGATTTTGACTCTTATATGTTAGAGCAAAAATACAACATCCTGAATGTTTTCATTGTATGCTTAAATACAACAAGTCAAGAGCTTGAAAGATATAAAACAACTGCTTCTAATAGACGTTGATAAGATCCTGAATGCACGTGGTTCATCTGATAGATGATAAAGCACTATGTCAAGTTCCACTTCATTTGATAAATTAATTGAAGATAATTTAGATGATAAGTTCATACTAAGAGTGATGGAAGCATTCTCAGGCTGTGGAAGATTTGTAAGATTCTTCAAAACTTTTTCCAAGAATCTTAGACTTTGTTAAGAAGATCTATATGTTTTAAATTTGATTTGAGGTTGAATGTTTAAATTTTCTGTCTTCAAGTTTACTTTTCTTTTCAAGATATATTTAATCTTATCGATCTAATCCGATCTCAAACACATTTAACCCAAACACCTATTATCAATCTATAAAATCACATTTTTATATTTTTAAAATTAAATATAATATTTTATAACTGAGAATTGATTGATGTTTCATCGTAATTGTAGCATATATTATAGGTAAGAAAAAAAGCAAAGCCAAGAAGGGATTCAAGGACCTGTTTGGAACCACGGACGAAAATGCGACGATGGATGGTGTGCAAAGAAAGTTATGAAATCGGTAAATAAAAAATCAATATATTACACAAATTAAGAATGAATGGATGAACAGTTTTTTCTTTGCTATCAGGCGAAGATTTGCTAGGATAGTAAACAGTATATAATAGAATAATAATAATATATTAATAAAAAGTAATAATAATTTTATAAAATAATAATAAAATAAGATGATTATTAATAATATCAATATTAAAAAATAATAAAATTATAATAACAAGAATTATAAAATCATAAATAATATTTATAATAATAGAATTTTAAAATGATAATAAAAGTAATAATAATAAAATTATAATTATAATAATAATTAAAAGAAATTTATAAAATAATATTATTATTAACAATAAATATTTAATTTTTTATTTTAATTTTATTTTTAAAATAATTTATACTTTTATAATTCTATCAATTAAAATAATAATAAATTTATTAATCATGCTTAATAAATTAATTATATTTAATTTTAAATTAATTTTAACTATAATTTAATTTATTAAAAAAGATATTTTATCAATGACATCTATCAAATCATTCACAAAGTTTTATAAATTTTCATTTCATTTCTTATCATCTTTCTCTTAATCCAAACAACTCAACTTTCTTCACAAATCAATTCAAATCCAATCTCTCAAATCTATCCTCTCATCTAAACAAAACCTTAGAATTTGTTTGAATTAGAAGTAGAATAAAAAAAGAAAAAAAAAGGAAAAGAGAATAGAAAGTAAAGTTATTTGAAACGAGAAAAGAGGGTGAAAAATAAGTAAAAAGTTTGTAAGATGTAATTTATATAATAAAATAAATTGATATATTTAAAATAAATTTTAAATTAAAATAAAAATTATCATCCAATCTCGATAAATAAAAGAATTATATATTAAAATAATAATATGTTAAAATAAATTACTTTATAAACTATAAAAAATTTAGATTAATTCATTCAATTTTATTTATTATTTAAATTATTTATTTTATTATAATATAAAAGTACATATATATTAATAAATTATTAAGTTAATTTAATTTGATTTTTTAATTTTAATTATTTATTTTTGTAATGTGAAAACATATATTAATAAATGTCAAGTTAATATATCAAATTATTTTATTGTATTTATTTGTTTGTTTTATTAGTTTTATTACACTATAAAAATACATATTGATGAAATATTAATAATATAAATATTAAATTTTCAATAATATTTAGAATTCATTTAATTATATAAATTTAAAAATAATAAAACATTTAAAAGCATAATAATTGTGTTTTTTAATATAATCAATTATATCATAAATTTTATTATTATTTATATATATATATATATATATATATATATATATATAATTGATTATACTAAAAAGTAATTGATTATTATTATTTTTTTACAAATCTTTCTAAAGATTGCAAAATGTTTATCAACGATTTTTTTTTTCATCATTTATGTTTCGTCTTCCACTTTCATTCCTCTTTATATCCGCATAAAGAGTATATCCATAGATCGAAACACAGGTCAGTGAATTCACTTTTTTTTTTCTTTACTTTTTGTATACAGATGATCATAACAATATTCTAAAGTACCAAAATGTTCAACATATGTCGTTTCTAGGGTTATAAATTATTAATAAAATAAAATGTATTATACTTATTATTTTAAAATAATGATTCATATCACTTTTTAATGATATTGTCTAGAAAAACGTGTCAGAATATAACTAAAGTCTTTTATGATCCAATTTCAATGAAAAAATATGTATATATACAGTTTCAATTTAAATAAATATTTAAACAAAAACACACAAAAATATACGTATTTCAAACATAAGAAAGGATATTATTAGTCTCATTACATAAACCATCATTCCACTTTCTGTGAATAAAAATTTGAATTCCTGTCGAAAGAAATGTTCACATATGTAATTTGAATCCTATTACAGACAAAATCCATGGTGTAAATACATTAGTAGATTTATCATATAGTTTCCGTCAAAATAAATTAATTCGTTAAAGTTATTTTTCATATGTTAACGTTATTCAGGAAGCAGATTATAAACTATAGTCAAACTTATAAAAACTGACTGTCTGTAGCTAGATTTATTCACATACTATAATTTAATTATATTTATAGTTGTGTTGACTTTTCAGCTAGAACGTACATGATTTTAAACCTAATGAAAGCTCCTTAATCTTTACCTAAGATTACCTAAAAGAAAATATATAGTTTTGTGAATTTATTCCTAAAAGATTAAACGAAAAACGAAAGTATTTTTGCGAATAAATTTGAAGAAAAACGAATGAAGGATATACGATGAGGTAAATAATAAAAGACAAAAGCATAGGAAAATACTAGAAAAAACTAATAAAGACGCAACGAGAAACCGTACATGACGACAGGGAGCAACGGACTGTCCCGATAGTGCCTCTGTCCAATCCAAGCTCGACAACGTTTTTGACGAAACCACTCTGGTTTTTCAAAACCACCTTCCCATCAGGTTTTTTCCCACTTTCGCTTTTCCTTTTCTTTTCCACGAATATAATAATAACAGCCAATGATTTTCCATCTTTTAATTTTTATCTCAAGTTTTAATGTCCACTTTATAGAAAAAAAAGGAAGAAGAATGAATAAAAGGGTGACTAGTGGTCAAGGCTCATATGTTAATGTTCGTCTCCCACACACACACACCACATAGCTCTCACGTACGTAAATAAAGATGTTGATAGCATATTATAAATCACAGAATTCCATACTCGGAAAGAAGAAGACCAAGAGAGAACCATAACCGATAGAGGGAAATTGAAGGGTGCTACGTCGTCGTTCTTGTGATCTGTTATTAATGACTAGAATTGGTGTGAAAATTGTCTTGTGGGTGTGGTGGTGACCAGTGGATCAAAGCAGCCAAGTGTTGGAAGCAGAAGCAGTGTGTGTGGTAGAATATGGGGAGAGGAAGGGTGCAGTTGAAGAGGATCGAGAACAAGATCAATAGGCAAGTAACGTTCTCCAAGAGAAGGTCTGGTTTGCTCAAGAAAGCTCATGAGATCTCTGTGCTTTGTGATGCTGAAGTGGCCCTCATAGTCTTCTCCACCAAAGGCAAACTCTTTGAGTACTCCAGCGATCCATGGTATGTTCCACAACCTCACGTACCTTCAACCCTTTTCATTTCTCTTACTATAATTCCAACAATATATATCTATTCTTTTCTTCCTCATATCATACTTAATTCAGTAATTTGCTCATGGATCTCTGTCAATTATGTTTACCTTATATAATATACATGGTTTTTTAACCCCTTTATGGTAAGTGGTATTCTTCTGGTTTTTCACCCCGTGATGTATTTGATTAGTTTCTAATCCCCCCTTTTGGTTTAGCAGTAATTAGTGTGACTTTGCTGTGATTAGACACTCAGTTCTCAATTTTTCTCTTTGATAAAACTCATTTCTCAGATTTTCATTATGATATGATTATCCAGAACTAGCAATCTTCATAGATGTGTATATATTTATTTTATGGTTTGATGTGTTGTTCTTGAAATGAGTGTCATCATGCAGTGGTATATACTTATGTTTTACTGTTTAGCATAAGTAATTGAGCATGAGTTTATTAGGGAGTAGTTTGTGTGGTGTAAGTGATACTTACATCACTCTCTCCGCATGGCCATATAAAGCGTACGTGATTCGTTATTTGAAAGAAGCAGCCTGATCTGACAAACTCAGCCTCAGACACAAATATGAGAAAGGAGGAACCACAAAAGTGACCGATCACTGTGACACTAGGGTCATGAACACACACACATAAATATATATATATAACAAATTTCAATTTAAAAATGGTGCTTCCACCAAAAATTCAATATCACACTCGAGTGTGCACAACTTTTTACCTTGCTACCTATTCCAGCATATTATAATCCTGTTGCCGTACTCTTGTCACATTTGTCACATATCTACGTTTGTTATAACCTGGTTCCTCTTTGGTCCCCGAAGAAGATTTTACTGATATTTTTTCTAGGATAAATTAACAGGTATAGTGTGGATCTTAGGTAGACTTCTGTGAATACACAGGTTAAAGGAGGTAACTCGTGTGGGTGAGCATAAAACAAAAGTCTGTATGTGTAGTCCTCTTTGTTATTGAGTTTTAAAATTTTTTTATATATTATACTAATTTTCAAAATGAGTTTAACAACCTTCTAATTATAACTTTTTTTATCTATAACTTGGACCATGTTTTTCATCAAACACAGAATAAAATAAACTGTACAGTTGTAGTCATTTTGGTGTATATGATGTCTTTTGACTTATGTTTTGAGTTATAAAACAAAACATTTATAGCAGGAAACAAGCTGAAGCGCACAAGTTCTGCTATATTTTGTGTTTGGATTAGAAACATTAGATTTAATGCCTTGTACATAAATAAAATCAGCAGATATTTTAGATGAGATGTACTCTTATATAGTTGCAATGGCAGTGTTAATGTGAAATCAAATTTTTATTTTGTGGTCATAGTTTTGTTGTGTACATTATAGACAGAAATTTCGGATAAATTTGTAGTTAGAATTAATTGAACACCTAAAACAAATTTATGTTAGGACTGAAATCAGTGTCTGAATGTTTTTTAAAACCATGCATATATGGGTCCTTCAAATGAGGCTTATTTAAATTTAAAATTTGATTCTCCCTTATGAAGTGCAACTTGTTTGTTCAGTAACAGTATGTGAAACCATTGTTGATATAATGTGAAAGAAAAGAAAAAAAATATATATACAAATTTTTGATTGACTTTATATATGTGAAAACCGAGATATTTATTAAGTTAAGACTTCACATTTCCAGTCCCTTTATGAAATGACATGAATTATTGGAATGAAATACAAGTCATTTGATTGTTTCAACAAAAGGAAATAAGTATTCCATTTCATTGTTTGGAAAATAATAGAATGAGTTATAACTTTAATTTTCATATCTTTATTTTAAATAGTAAAACACCATTGATTAAGATAAAATTTAAAAAGATAAAATAGTCATTTTTTTTTGTTTATAATCTTTTTTCAGCAAGAACATTTTAAATTTGGAAAATGAAAATTGAAACTAAATAATGAAACATAATATATTATATATATTCTTCTTCATTAAATAATATTTCCTTCTCTCCATTTTACGTTTAATCTAACAAATTCAAAGATAGCCTCTAAAGCTGAAAGGTGATGAAAAAGGTATTCAAGATAATGAGATGATAGTTAGCCATCCAACTTGGTTAGTAATTTGGATCTTACGAAAATTATAGATTTCTTTTGACTAATGTAGATTTTTGTTCTTGTCCTGTCCTTAATTGAACGCATAAAGCAAATTTGTATGCTATATAAACATGATAAAGACCTTTTACATAAGGTTGGAGAACTAGTTGTCCCATCTCATGATGTTATTTTGTTTTGTTTGATTAAAAAAATATAAGGTTATTCCCAAACCACCATGGGTTAATACAAGTATTGAAAAATGTGACTTGATCCTGCTCAGTACATGATAAGACGTTAATGGAATATGAAGTGCTTCCTCTAAGTATTTTAATACAGGTATTATACATGCATGAAGACGTTAATGGAATATGAAGTTCTTCCTCTAAGTATTTTAATACAGGTATTATACATGCATGAAGGTAGCTATATACTGAACTGTATGGGGTAATAATATTTAGGCATTGTTATCTATATTCACTATCATTGTCACCTTTACTTTTCTTTGTGAACAGTATGGAAAGAATTCTTGAACGGTATGAGAGGTATTCATATTCGGAGAGGCAGCTTGTTGTGAGTGATCAACCACATACTGTAAGTATATGTAACCTTTATAATACTCATTTTATTGATGATACAAAATTAAGGCTTAAATCCCTTTTGCCCCTTTAGTTTCCCAATGTACAATTTTGATCCCTATAAAATCTTAATTACAGATTTGGTCGTCAAATTTTATAAATTTTACTCACTAACAACTGATTTATTTAGTTGTAAACCCTGTACATCAATTTTGTTCAAAGGGAAATTTTCAGCTTACGAAATTCATGTATTTCCTTGTTTTTATCAATCAGAAATAAAGTAGATATACTTGCTGATCATTACAAGAATCAGATAACACTAACTTTATTATAAACAATGTTAGGAAAATTGGACTCTAGAACATGCAAAGCTCAAAGCAAGGTTGGAAGTTCTACAGAAAAATCAAAGGTAGAAAAATAGTTGGAGCAAGGGCTTTTGTGTTTTGTAATTACTAAAATATAAAACAACAGGGTTTCTGCAATTGTTTTGCAGGAATTTTATGGGACAAGATTTGGATGGTCTAAGTATCAAAGAGCTTCAGAATTTGGAGCATCAGCTTGATAGTGCTCTCAAACACATTAGATCACGGAAGGTAAAACCATGCAGTAGTAGTGCATTTTTTTGATATAGTTTGAACTGAATGTTATATGGTCTTCCTAACTATTTAATTATATAATTTGCAGAACCAACTCATGTATGAATCTATTTCAGAGCTTAATAAAAAGGTGATCTTCTTGTTTTCATATTTTTGTTAATATGTTGCAAAATAACCATTGCTCAACGAATCAACGAAGGGTGGAAACTATTTTCTTCTCTTTCTGAAGAAGTTAACTCATGGTTATAACATGTTTGCCAATGTATTGTAATTTTTTTTATTGTGGTATATGAAGGAAAATTAACTTATATGATTTTCTTAAAACGGTAGAAAAAGTATTGCTAATTACTTCTATCACTTAGCAATATTTTAAATATTGTTTGTCGATTATGACTTTTTGTTATCTTTGAATAAAGATTTTGAATATAACAAATAAATTTCTATCTTATAGAGTCATCATTCAAGTGATATTGTTATTTCTAGTATTCCAAACACCATAATTTAAAATAGTAGAGGAATATATTATTATCAATATATATACTATATTGAAGAGATTAAGCTAACACAACTCTTATTTTAAAGACTACAAATATAAAAGATGAAGAATAAATTGATTTAGTACTTGTCTAGTTTGGTATTACAATTTTGAATTTATTTTTCAAATATAAAAGATGAAATTAATTAAAGAAGTTTTAACTTTTATATATATATAAAGATTATGAAATTCAAACACTTATAATTAAAGAAGATTGGAGATGATAAAGACCATGAAGATTGTATATGGCCCCAACAATGTATCTATTCCATATCCTACTTATTGACAAAGAAAGAATCTAAAATACTAGTTATTGAAGGACAAGATATCCAACTAAAACAAAATTGAAGGAATAACTCAAATAAGACAAAATGTTATTGAAATAACATCCAATATATTAAAGAAAGAGAAGGAGAAGAAGACGTAAAATATATTTAGAAATAATGATTTATGCTTTATTAATTTGTTCATTTAATAGAATTGGAAAGCAACTACAAATCATAAGTTTTCGTATTTCTAAGCATAAGTATTGGAGAATTATGATTAGATCTTTAGCAACTAGAAAAATCCAAACAACTAAATGTAAAAGACAAATTGAATAAAAAATATTTAAGTTGTAATTATTCTAAGAACAGTTCCAACAAATCTCTTCTTTGTCTCAATATTCACAGACACCTGATTTATTTTTGAAGCTTCAAATCTGACTTTTGTTAAAATGTATTATTCTTATCTTTAATTCTTTAGTAAAGTAAATTGAATTTGTCATTTGTCATGTGTTTCTCTTAAAAAAGACAACTTGATATTGAAATGTTTAGTCTTGTCGTGAAAAATAATATTATTATTTTAATCTTTTGTTTCATATATAAATCAACAAGTATATGTCTTAACCAAATAACTTGATTTACAACTACATTGGTTGTCACATATTTTTGTCTTCGTTGTGCTTTGAGTCACAATACCTTGTTTCTTTTAATACCATGAGTATACATGTACCAAAACTCAAAAAATAACCTAGTATGTTTTTCATTTCATCAATAGAACTAGCTCGATCATTATTAGAATATTCTTGAAACTTATCGACTCTATAATCTTTGGTGAATTTTTCTTTTTTTGTTCATTAGTGTATCAATGTTTTTTCATTTCTCCATGTAGAACTCTTTCAATGTTTCTTTTGTATTTTTTTTCTGACATATAAAGACTCCGTATTTTTCTTGTTGTATCTCTATTTCCCAAAAAAAATAACATTAAATCAAGATTTGTTATCTCAAACACTTGGAACATTTGGCCTCCTATCATTTTCACATATAATGTAGATTTTGGGCTTTTAATAAATCCAAAATTTAAAGATAATCCATCTACCAAATCAAGCCCTTTGAACTTGTTTAGGACTATACAAGGCCTTCTTTAACTTGTAAACCTTGTCTTCTTGTCTTTTAACTTGAAATATCTTTGGTTACTTCATAAATATCTCCTGTTACAAATAATCATTTAAAAATACAGATTTTACATCTAAATGGTAAATTTTCCAACCTTTCTATGCACCCAAAGAAAGCAACATTTAGCACATCTACTTTTTATTAGCATTGACCTTGAAACTCAATATTAATTGAAACCTCATAATAATTTTATTAACCATTACATTTTTTATATTTGCTTCATCAAAAAATTTTCATTTGCATATTGTAAGACAGTTATCTCCACCTCATTCCGCCCTACTTAATATTTCAAAAACGATTTATTACGTAAAGCCTAAGGCTTACTCAAACATTCTCTTATTATTGTAAGTAGGAGTTGTTCTAGAGAGTTTTTTTTCTCAAACCTTGTTTATACCAAACCTTTTTATTAATCTAACGTTCACTAGAATCAAGATTATATTAGAAAGAAATATGAATTTCTTTTAATCCATCTTATCCATGCCTCACTAAACTCCAACCTTCTTTGTATATAAGTTAAAAAATTGTAATTGTTGAAGTGATAGATCTTCCCAAATCAATTTTATATATTATATAATACTTCATTTTAGTCCTTACTTTGGTGTATCACTTACTAATACTCTTTATAACATATTTCCTCATTCTAAAAATATATTTTGTAACATACTTTCCCCTTTAAAAATGCACTTTGAGATTGGTGTATTTCTTTTGGTAGTAACTTTTGCAGCCTCTTAAAGAGACTTTTGCCACAACCTTGCAGTTAAAAAAAATTAAAAAATCTCGTAAGAATTAATATTGAACTATGTTTCAAATCATTCATTCATTCATTTCTACTCTTATAATATATATTATTTTGAACCTATTTTCCAATAAACTGAACCTTACGAAAATTAACTATCGCAAAAGTTAAATTTTACCCAAGGCAGCAATTACATCTGTAAAATAATGGATTATTTTTAAAAATTTCATGTTACATAAATATTTCTTAAAGGTTTCATTCCAGATGGTACACAGTTTTATTTTAAAATGTAATTAGGTCAGTTGCAAAATACATATGTAATTTCAATTATTGCAATATTTAATTGTAATGAAAAGAATTAATTTTTTTATTACATAACCACTGTTATTTTTGAATCTATTGTACACATGGATGGATTTAACCTCGTTTGGTTCAAATGTTGTAGGATAAGGCCCTACAAGAACAAAACAACACTCTCGCAAAGAAGGTAAGGAATTAACGTGGATTTCTTACTTTGGTAATAAAGTCTTGTTGGATGTAGTTTGGACTCTGGATATTAAATCTTACTATATATTGATTTGAGTGAAAACTAGATAAAGGAGAAAGAGAAGGCACTAGCAGCACAACAAGCACAGTTTGAGCGACAAGCTGATGAAATGGATCTAGCCTCCTCTGTCCTTGTACCTCAACCATTGGAGACATCTACTATTAGGTTTGTATATCTAATTTCAAATTTTAACTAATTTTATCCTATTTAATAAGATTATTTCTAAAATACCATTCGTTTAATTGATGTTAATTATATACATTTTAAAGTAATTTAAAAATAAGTTTTCGTTTATAAAAATTATATTAAACATTATCATGAAATTTGACCTATCAGTTAAATAGATTGACACTACAAATATAATATAAAAAAAAAAACAATCAAGACAGATTAAACAAAAACAAAACGTAAAATATTTGTAGATACTATAAAAGAAATCAAGACTGAGATAAGATCTTATTATATTATTGATACTCAATTTTATTAACCAACCCTAAAGAAATTAATTTAGAAGCACAATAGTTTCATATTGATGTTAATTTAAAATATTAGTTTACTTTTAAATAATTTGTTGAGTTATTGTAACCATCTTTTTGTGCATTATTTTGGAAAATGATCCATGTTATAAAGAATTCATATTTAATATTGTGAAATTAGTTTCTAATTTAATTAGTTTGAGAAAAAAGTGAGAGGATAAAAAGATTCATTTAAGTGAAATCATTGTTACCAAAAGGTTTTAAAAGAAATTTCATTAGTGGAATTTTGGTTTTTGGAAGTCTCAACCATTTTTAGAGCTTGACTATATATTGAAGTACGAAGTGTTTCGTTTTCCTTAACTAATTTGTGCATGTCCATACATATACAGGGTTGCATGACACTAGTTATTCAAATATTCTGCACTGTCTACTTGTAAAAAAATATTTTGCATTTTCACTTTGCCTTAACAATAACATGCAAATTAACATAAGAGATCAAAGTATCAATCCCTACATGAGGTGATTAAATTTGCATGAAAGGTTTAAACATTGTTTTATGAATCACCATATATGCTCTTAGAAAATGGAATGCAACTAGGAAGAGTAAATTAAGGAAACTATGGTCATTGATAAGTGTTGTACTTGAAGGTTGTTTAGAGGCATTGTTGATTTTACAAATTCACCTTAGATCCAATAATTTAAACAAAAAGTGATACTAATTAAATAGGATATTTGATGCAGAGGGTGCTCACAAGTAAGAGGTGATGGAGGAGATAATGACGGAACTGCAACTCCAACTAGAGCAAATGCCATTCTTCCACCTTGGATGCTTCGTCCTACAAATGAATAGAAGACTATTAATAGCATAAAAATCAAATATGAATATGGCCAATACAAAGCTTACCTTATTATAAAATCTAAAACGTTCTAGTGTGTTGATTTGTGAACAACACCCCATGAATTCTGGTGGAATATCATCGGTATGTAATATGAATATGTATGTGACTGCTACATTGCAAGGATACTCAGTAAATTATATGGTATGGCCTGTCTAGTTACAAGCCTACAATACATAGATAGTGCCAATTATGAATATGTGGTTCTTACCCAAAGTTAAGTTTGGACCTTTATTTTGGATAAAAATATTAACGAAACTGAGCAAAAATATTAATTAACTGCATCAAAAATCTAAAAGAAAAACATATACCATGAAACCTGGGTAAAAGAATATTAATTCAAGTATCACAGACTTAATTTATGTTACGAGATCTTGGATATCACATGTAACACTATATGTGTAGTAATTATTTTAGTAAAAGTAAATGATGTGATCTCAAATAATAAATTCTCTTTATATAGAACTTACCACGCTCTTAGATAATGTTATTTTGAACACTCTAGAGAAAATTCATAATCTAGTGCAACACTTTCAATTAATCGGTATCAATTGCAATCGAGTCTTGTTGATTTTCTTAATTGTCATTTATTTCTTACTTGCCTTTTGATCATTTAAGGTTTCCCCTTCTCAATTACCGCATGTATTAAATACAAAGTCATAATTAAGGAGGTACTTTGGCAATACTTAAAAATCCAAAAAACAATCACTTTTTATTTATCGAAAATCACGTCATTAAAGAAAAGACTATTTGGTTTTAATAATAAAACTAAAACCCTTAATTTATTGCTTTATTATGAGGTTGCAACTATTTGGTTTTTTACAATAAAAAGTAAATCCCTCCGTCTGAATTTTTCTTAGTATTTTTCAAAACCCTTTTCACTCTTTCTAAGCACTTTTCCCTTCATCTTTAACATTTCAGAAAAAAATTTCTATCTTTACAACAATGGGGACAGCTGTACTTTCCTCCACTAAGAATACCTTCTCATTGGCTAGATGTAACTTCTCTTGCTTCTACTGTCCTTCTTCAATATGTTTTACCTTCTTGGTTGTAGTACGTTTATGGAATCAAAGACCTCAATGCTCCAGAACTTCAATTTGTACAATCACCATAATACCTCAACGATGCAACAATCACTAGTTTAAAACTAGTAGGCAAACAATATATACTCAATAAGTTTGCATTAGAAAAGACACTCCAGGCTAAATTAAATTAGAGTGGAAAGGCTTAGGTCATCACATCAACTATGAGAAAACTTTTGTATTAGAGGTCGAACATATAGCTTTCTTAGTCTATTAGCTATCTACAGAAGTCTTTTACTCTTAATCAATCCAAATCTCACAAAATTACAGCAATTGGAGGTACCTTTTACACAAAGTCATTCTAGCAATATGTTTGGTCAAACTTTTACTAGCCCATTTTTATTTTACATTCCGCATCAATCCAAATCTCACCAAATTAAAAGGCTAGTGGTAGCGGCCGAGCTTTTGAAAACGGGCCCTACAGGATGCTTCGATTCTATCGAAATAATGTTAAGGTGTATGGAGAGTCATTACTAGAAGGGGGCGCTCGTGGAGAATGGCGAAATGATTGTTAAAATTAAGAATTGGAGCGTAAAAATCAAGATTTGGAGAAAGAGAACCCAGCTATATCTCAACCAAATAATTAAAGATTGCTTAAAGCTAAGGAAAAAATCAAGAATATTAAGGCCAAGGTGGGGTTTCCGAAGAAAAGATTGAAAGTCACCAACGATGTGAAGAGCAAATCGAAAGAGGTTGAAGCTATAGTTCAAGTCCCCTCTGAGTAGAAATTGGAAAAATGCAAAAAAGAGTTACACTAATATTGTTAGGATCAATAATTGCATTTGAGGTATTGTTTGCTTTAGAGGTCAATGTTTCATCATGATTTCATACTTAAAAAACACTATAAAGGATTAAAGAAAAAAGTGTATTTAAATTATCCTTAGTTTCAACCACTAGACATTGCAAGACTATTACGCATACCGAAATAAGTCTCTTAGTCAACATGTAGGGGGAACAAGAGTTTGTTTTTGGAACAACTTTCCAATACCCCTAAGTCGAGGGCTGAGAAAAAGTGGATTCATCTTTAGAACCTCTTTTCCATTTCCATAAACAATGTTAATGTCCTATTTCACTTGTTGAGATATCATCGTTAGGGTTAATTACTACATCTAAGATATTATTCACTTTGGAGCTTGAAGATCCAATTTTTGTCCTTAAAAAGCACCTCAAAGGGTTAAGGGAGAAAGACACATTTAAATTGCCTCTGGTCTCGACCTTTAAATGATGTGAGACTATTGGACGTACTGGAACAAGCCCCTTAGTCGAGGTCTGTGGGGAATGAGAGTTTGTTTTTTGAACTACTTTTCCATTCTTCCTAGTCAAGGGTTAAGAGAAGGAGTGGTGGAGAACCATCTAAACTGCAGATAAGAATAAAGATGTCACAAAGCTACAATATTGTTCAAGAGCTTATAAGGAGTTTGATCCTAATTGAGCTTGTTTGGACCTCCAAACAAACTTTTAAGCCTAAGTTCAACTTTGAAGAAAATCACTTTAGAATATTTGGGGCATCAAGAATATAATATCTCTATCTATAAAATTTGTATAAATTAGTAAAAATTTTATTTTTGACCTTGTATTTTCGCCAAATAGAATAGGTTTTGGGCCTTGCATTTTGAGCCTAGTAGAATAGAATTTTAGGCTTTGGGCCTTGTATAACAACTACATAGGACACCCAGTTTTCAAGACTCGGAAAGAATCTAAGAAAGTACCAAAAAAAACTTATGTAGGTACCACATGTGAGGCAAGTAGGCGCCACATGGAAGCTTGCCTTCCAACTCTCTTTTGCCACTTGTCCTCCTTTTATTAGGGAGGAATTAATAGCTTGGACTGCAAGCTACCTTGGATGCATGATACTCTTTCAATGAAGATGATTCTTTCCACTCATGGTTTGTCACTTGTCAGGCTTTTATTCGAGAGTTTTTCAGAAACTCGCAAGACAAGTTAGGGTTAGTGATATTTTTTTCTATAAATATAAGAGTTATCTACATGTAAAAATAACTTTGATGAATATATTGAATTGTTATCTAAATATTTCCTGATAAGTTATGGGATTGATTGTCACAGGTTATCCTGATAAGATGGTATTTGGATTCTTATAACTCAACTCCATAAAAGTTCTCACAAAGAGAAAACTCCAATTTCTATCAAAATTCATCTATATCTCCCATTACACTTATAAGTACATCTTTTTATAGGATAAATTACATAAGGCCTCTAAATTCCATATTAATCTTCATTAAGTAACCTTTAATGATTACTAGTAATTATCTCATACTAATGTGGTCTTTAATTTCCACCAGATGCATCTATGAATGGTTCACCTTCTTCTAATAATTCTAAATTATATTGATCTATGAAGATTATATCATTTTTAGCATTTCTAAACTTGTTAACATTCTCTTTAGATGAGTCTTACATAAGACATTTTCCTAGAATTCTTCCTAAGTGTTGGCCTGAACTCACTTTAGGAAATTCAACTAGAGATCCATCTCAATTTCATTTCATCCTTATTGAATTCCAATACTTTCGCAACCATTGCATGCTCCATCCAATCATGGATTCATGTTCAAAAACTCGAAGAAAGAAGAACACATTAGCACAAACATATGATAAAATTTCTCCTATCAACAAAGGTTCATCTTTAGAATCTTTTCTCCATTTTGACATATAACATTAATATTACAATCTTTAATCCAACGAAATAATATAATTAGAGTAAAAGTATAAGATATTTTACTTTAGAATTCGAATTCCATCGTAATTTTATACTTAAAAAGTATTTTAAAAAATTAAAAGAGAAAAATATATTTAAATTACACTTAACCATGACTTTTTTTTCCATAGTATCAATATTTTATTTTCTCATATAATATCAATATTACGACCTCCAATCCTTTAAAACAACATCATTATAGTATCTAAATTATACTTCACTTCAAACTCTTAATCATAACGAGAATATTAAAGCTAAAAAGGCAAATATATATATATATATATATAATAAAATTAATTTTGTATAACATACATAATCTGGTGGGACAAAAGAATAAGCAGTGAACTCAAAAGTGTCACCAGTGAACCCTATCAAACTCACATGCCACCATGTGCCGGCTCTTCTTCTCGATCTATTTATTTAGTATCCCGGTTCTCTCAACTTTCTCCCCTATTACTCCTTTCCCTCTGTCGGTCACAATATTCTCCACTCCCTTTCCCTTTTACTGTCACTCCACACAAACCAATAACAATAACAATAATAACATTACATCACCTGGGGGCGTCACTTCCCTTCTTCTCATCCTCGCCCGGAGCACGTGCATGTCACGTGGCGCCGACTGACTCCCACTTTTGCTTTTGGTGCCCACCAGAGCCTCCTGCTTGATCCAATCCCACAAATGGACGCCACTGGTTCTCCGATTCGGTGGTGAAAAGTTGTTGCCAAAAATGCGGCGACGGGCCGCCGATTTTCGGCGCCCGGTTCGGCGGCGGTTCGCTTATTGGATCTGGTTGCTTCTCGGCGCCTTCTCTCTTGCCGGTCTTGTTTTGTTTTTCCTGCAACATCATCACCGCGAACATAGCGTACATCGCCCCTTTCTGGTAAAACGACGTCGCACCTTCCTCCCCCTGTTTTCAACGAATCAATCCATCTCAATAAATGGTTCTGTTTTTGTAATTTATCTTAGTGTTTTATTTGCATTAACATTAACAGTCGCCTGAAGATCTTAATTTTTTGTTTGAATATTTTTAGGCAATTGGCAATTGTCAATGTGCGTCATATTCGATCTCGAATCTCAAAGCTGTGAATTTTTTTTTTCTTTTTTTCACATGCACGGGTTTGATATCTGTTGAATTGAACGTGTCTACTATTTTTTCCATTGCTTTTGTTTGTATGTTAATAGTGGTTGTAGGCTTCCAGATTTTTCATATCTGTGGTGTTTGTTTCCGTTTAGGCGGGGAATGAGTTACTGCTTGGGGAATTGTTTTTATTTCTGATCTTCTGTATAGATGTATAAAATATAGTGAGCTTCCATAATTGAACTTTTAGGAGTCAAATTTGGTGGTTACTTTTAGATGTGATTCATATATGACAAATCACCTTTTTCTATTTGTTGTTCTGTTGAAGCTTAACCTGAGTGTAGATGGATCTTCCTGTGGTTTGTGGTGTTATTATATAGGCTATGATTGATAGTGAGGTAATAGTCTAGTAGTTGGAGTGGCGTTTAAGTTAACTCTTCTATAAGTAGTGCTATATAAGCTAAAGGAAGACTTGTTACTTGATTATTCCTCAATATGAATTATGATTTGGCTTATATTTTGGCATATTAAGTTACGATTTTCTAATTTTACATTATGGTCATAGCAATACTGTCCGTGGCTGGATGAGCTATTGTATTGGATTTCTGGAACCCTCTTAGACTCTTTCCCTATTGGAAAGGGAATCTGTTTTAATATTTATTTTTGGCCTTAAACGAAAAATGACTGAAGAACAGATATTGGAATACTCTAATAGAACTCATTTACTATTGGTAACTGTTTAGTGTATATGGACAAATGTCTAATGCACACATAAGATAACAAAATGACATCCAATGCATTCCTTTACATGAAATAATAGTTTATAGTGTCTTATGAATGCGCTTAAAGTGACCATTGAATCAAACATGCAGTTAGTGTTTACTCTCACACCATTCCATTGCAACTGTTCACTTGTGCACTGCCTCTTTTGGTGAAATTGTTATAACATTGCCAAATCCTTGTAGAAGCCAGTCATCATTTCTTGTGTCGCCAGTGATTGTGAATTTGTGATTAATTCCCATAGTCATCTAGCTATGTTGCACGAACAATTTCCCTTTGAACACTGAAGAAAACATCTGAAAATGTGCTTTCTGTGTGAAAGTTTCTTTATGATTATGGTGTTAATTAGACAAATAAATGGTATAAAAAAGAAAGCATTTTACTCTCTAGTTTTTTTTTTTGGATGATATTATAAACAGAATCAAGTTATTTGTGATGTGACGTGCAAAATGTTAAGTGTTGTGATTCTATAAGGAATCAAAACACTTAACATGGTACCTTGGTTGTGATTCTTCTTCTAATGTATGAGGAAAACAATCCAAATATCTGTTGATATGAATGACATGGGATACAGAAAACCTATCCATTTTGTACAGACCATTCACTGTGATGTAATTGTAAGTGTTAATGCTAGAACAATTTTACATCGTTGTGCAGCTACTTTTGTGCTCCATATGACTGAGGGGATGTTATGCTTTACGTGACATTACTATTTGTTGTCATAATTGTTTCCATCCCTCACCCCCTCTGAGTACTTACTGAGCAAGTTACTTACATGAATTGTAGGAGAGAAATGCTAAAGTAGAAAATTCTGCTAAGAGATTGAATTTTACTGAAGAAATTTTAAGTGTAACATCCTTCTCACGGCAACTATCAGAGCAAATGGTTCTGGCCAAGGCTTATGTGATTATTGCCAAAGAGCACAATAATCTTCACCTTGCCTGGGAGCTTAGCTCAAAAATTAGAAGTTGCCAGCTTTTGCTTTCAAAAGCTGCCATGACTGGGGAGCCTGTGACCATGGAGGAAGCTGAGCCAGTTATTAAAAGCCTGTCTTCTCTAATTTTCAAGGCACAGGATGTCCATTATGACATTGCAACCACTATAGTGACGATGAAATCATATATTCAAGCACTTGAGGAACGTGCAAATACGGCAACAATTCAAAGCACTGTGTTTGCTCAACTATCAGCTGAAGCACTACCCAAGAGTCTTCATTGCTTAAATTTGAAACTTACGGCTGATTGGCTAAAGATGACATCTCGGCAAAAATTCTCACATGAGAGTAGAATCTCTCCCCAGCTTACAGATAATAATTTATATCATTTCTGCATTTTTTCAGATAATGTAATGGCAACATCTGTAGTTGTTAACTCGACAGTCATCAATGCAGACCATCCAAAACACTTAGTCTTTCACATTGTAACTGATGGTATCATTTATGGAGCAATGAAAGCATGGTTCCTCAATAATGACTTAAAAGGGGCTACCGTAGAGGTGCAGAATATTGAGGAATTTCATTGGCTGAATGAATCTTATTCTCCAATTGTCAAACAGCTACACAGTCCAGAATACCGAGCCTTTTATTTTGGACCATGTCAAGGTGTAAATATTGAGCCAAAATTGCAGAACCCCAAGTTCTTGTCTTTGCTAAATCATCTTCGGTTTTACATCCCTGAGATTTATCCATTACTTGAGAAGATTGTTTTCCTTGATGATGATGTTGTTGTTCAGAAGGACCTAACCCCACTTTTCTCACTGGATTTGCATGGAAATGTGAATGGTGCCGTCGAAACTTGTCTAGAAGCATTTCATAGGTACTACAAGTATCTCAACTTCTCAAATTCGATTATAAGCTCGAAGTTTGATCCACAGTCATGTGGATGGGCATTTGGTCTGAATATTTTTGACCTGAGTGCATGGAGGAAAGCAAATGTGACCGCAAAGTATCATTATTGGCAAGAGCAAAATGCTGATGGGACACTCTGGAAGCTTGGTACACTTCCCCCTGCTCTTCTAAGCTTTTATGGTTTGACAGAACCAATTGACAGAAGATGGCATGTATTAGGATTGGGTTATGACCTAAATATCGACAGCCGCCTGATTGAAAGTGCAGCAGTTATTCACTTCAATGGGAACATGAAACCATGGCTGAAGTTAGCTATAGGCAGGTATAAGCCATTATGGCACAGGTACATAAATCAAAGTCACCCTCATCTACAAGATTGTGCCGCCGGTTAAAATGCACTACTTCTCAATTGCTTATGGATTATGCATTCTCAGATT
>Ga0099825_1003655_pt1 | contig 20428 bp, 16 predicted proteins | sample SiratroredBW_FD_76838 | JGI IMG/M metagenome (GOLD analysis project Ga0099825, IMG submission 76838) | Root nodule microbial communities of legume samples collected from California, USA - Siratro red BW | ecosystem: Host-associated > Plants > Roots > Nodule | place: USA: California | collected... | reverse complement strand
TAATAACAGTTGGTACAATATCCTTAATCGTTGACGAGGGAATTGTTAAGAATATAAGAAGGATATTATTATTATTAGTATTGATGAAGTACGTAATGTAATGTGAAGGTTGAACAAAGGAAAGAGAGGGTGAAGAAATTAAAGAAAAACCTTGGTTGGGTTTGTATTGTTAACATGATGTCATCCAAAATGAGAGGAAAACAGAAATGGGAAAAAGTGGGTGTTTGAAAGAGAAAAGATAATCGAAATGTTAATGGTGATTAGCATTGTAATTAGTGGGAGTAGAATAGAATGTGTGAGGAAGGAACAGAGAGAGAGAGAGAAATGAATTGTTGTCCATTTGGTGGGATAGAGGCAATGGGCAGAAGAGGCCGAAAGGGTTTCCTAGTTGTTGACCTAACGCAGAAAAGGCCAAAGTGGAAGGTGGCCCGCACGTTATCGACGCAGAAACTTTGATTTTGAATATTAAAATGGGGGAATAAAAAAGAAGAGAAAAACAAAAGAGTTGAGTAGCGAAAAAGAAACAAATGGGGAAATGGGGCATTGAATGCAGAGTGAGAAAGAGAGACGAAAAAAGAGGAAAAGGAAAAGGAAGCAGAGGAAGAAACAAGGAAGTAGTAAACAACACGGCAAATATGTTTGGAATAATGTGTGTGTGTGTGGCACATGCTTATCCACCGCTTCTATGTTAGGACAACAGATACAGCCAAATACTTAAATGCACGCTACCCTCTTTTCTTTTTCATTTTTTTTTCTCTTCTTTCTTCTTCAAACATCAACGTTTGAACCATTTTACCTCTTTGGACATGGATCCATCTCAGCGTGTGGTCTTTCCCCTTTCTCCCCTAATGGAAAAAAAATCCTCTTTCTAAAATAGAATGAATATTTCTGAGCAGTAAAATGGCCAAAATGCTTACCTTTTCTTCTTTGAGGTGGAACACAAGTACTTTTTCCCCTCCCCTACTCGCATCTTTGTCCACTATAGTTTTCATTCTTAATGCTTTTTTCTGTGCTCTTTTTTACTCTTTAAAAACTACTTACACTCTTATTGTGCCCATAATTGGCTAACCATCCACTCTCTACCCAAATTCCCATTTGCTTCCTCTTTTATTACAAAGCTATAAATTAATACACCCTTCGACTCCTCAACCTCTGTCATGGAAAAACCTCCACAAAACTCACAACTTTCCCCCACTCACTGACTCACTGCTAACTCAAAACCTTTCTTCTTATGACAGTTTAGGGGACCAAACCATCACACAATTCTTCTCTTTTAATTTATTTTCAAACATTTCTTATTTCAAAATAATCAATTCTCTCTTGTTTAATCATTTATGTAACCAATTCCTAATTATACTCTTGTTATTTTAATTAAAGAGACTCTTTTATTATGATTACCGGTAAATTCTTGCTAGAACAACATCTTAAATCACAGATAACTTGAAAGCAAATATTAATTAAGGATTAATGCATTGGGACACTTCATTATTCCGGATGAAAGCTAGCAGTGATATTTGTAGCTCCCGTATTAATTAGGAAGGAACCATTTTGGTAATTAAATCACATCATTTATAGTTAAAATGTAAAATGCACTTATTAGTAAATACAATTTTCTTGCCGACCAAGAAATAGATAGATTTCTTTGTAGTACGTTTTAAACAGACTTTAACAGTGATTAAAAGTTGTTGTTAATGTCATTTTTCATATAGTTATTAGGTGAGAGTTATTGATATTTAATGAATATTAATTTTATTTTTTTTGTCTTGTCTTCTAACTCCTATATAGGTTTCTTTCGTACCAAGTTAAGTTTAATTTTGTAATATTTTTAGAAGTAAATTACATAAATGTATAACTATTTTTAAAATAATTTGATTAATAAATTTTTTTTATTATAATCAGCACCAGATGACATTAAGCAATGCTAAATTCATAAAATTTTGAATAAATGTTTTTAAACAGACATAAAATGTTATCAAATAAAAATATAAAACAATATATAATATTTTTTAAAATACAACTAATTATTATTTTTAAATAATTACAATAGTACAAATTAAATTAATATTTTAAAAATTTTAAAAAATATATTAATTATCAAAAAATATTTTCTCACATTTAAATTTTTGGAAAGTTTAAAAAATTTATATTTAAGGATAACTTATAGGTAATCTTAATTAATTCTTTATTGTGTATTAACTTGTCATATTTTCTTATAAGGAATCATCTCAAATTTGCATTTTATTAAATATATAAACATAAGTGTTGATTAAACTCATAAATATAATAATTTAAAAGAATTTATGTATACTATATAAAAGAAAAAGTTCTCTTCATAATGTGAGTGTAGATTTTTTTAAGGGAACAAATATCAATATATAGAAAACATCATACAGCAGTTAAATGGTTTGTGATAAGTTTTAAAAATAAGTCAATTCCAAGAAAATAATGAGAAATAAATTTTATTTTCAATTCAAGTAAAGAAAATCTGGATTTATGAATATTATATCCAATTTAACTACCAAGTTTCTTATAATCAACACACAAAATGAATGTTTATCATGATGGATCGATTCTACATTATAGTATCCATCTTAAATTTCACGGACTTAACATTTCCATATTAAAAAAAAATACTATACATATCAAAAATAACATATGTATTCTTTTATTATCATGATGCAGTGAACAAAATCACAAGGTTTAGAGATACACTAGATGTCAATATTGAGGTCCATATGTTATTCTCTATATGATTGCATGATTCCTATAAAGGCTAAGCATCTAATTCCTTTAAAAATAATCCTCAAAAACTTACAAAAAGTTAGTATATGAGCAAGAATGTTCATGATTATCTTTAACTTCTGTTTTCTCTTTCAATTATTTTCTTCACCTTCTCTCATCTCTTTCTCTTATTTTTTTCTTACAATGTATTGTGTGATCAAGTGTATTAAATTTTTGTTTATTTCTTTATATTTTCTTTTACTCCTAAAACAAGACTAAGAAGATCTTGTATTCATTGTTTGATTTTTCTTATTTTTTTATCACATCCAACAAAACTTCAATGTGGCATCTTAGTCATCTAAGTCATCACTAGAGAGAAATTATTTATTAAGCACTAGAGAGAAATTATTTATTAAAATGATATCAATGTCAAGAAAAACAATATGTGAATAAATACTAGATGTTATCATAAATTTATTATTATTTATAAATTATGTGAGACTCCATTTTGAAATAATTAACATTCATATTTATTGTTAATATAAATTTGAAGGTTATATTCAAAACTTAAAAAAAAAAAAAACGTGTAATAAACATTTGGATCTTTATTTGAAAAGGAATATAATAACCAAGTTTATTGTTATGGAAGAACTACACACCAACAATTAAAAAAATCAAAAAGGATATTCAGAAAGAACATGCTATTGAAAAAAAATTATATAAATTAAAAGTTCAAAAATAATGATGAAATTTATGGTCAAGCTGCAAAATTATGAAATGTATATATATAAAAGAAAAATGTTGGAACATGTTTTAGAAAAACAAAACAGTATAATTGCTCAAGATTCTCCCACTTACTTCAATTTATTTATGATACGTTAATTTTAAGTCTTTTGATTCTTGATTAAGATAAGTCAAATATTTAGATTTTGGTTGGATTTGAGCGTTAATTTCTTTTAAAGCTTTTATCTTTCTTTTTTTTTCAGGAAGAATATTACAAAAGGTTATCTAAGGTTCAAGTTAGTATTTAATATTCAAAGAATTTGAGAGTTAATATTAAAATATACCTTTCATTAGATGGTGATATGGTATTTATAGACATTTGAGTGAACGATTAATAGTGACATCTAAATGTGTTGTTCATAGTGATATCACCACCTTCTAGACAATACAAATAGTCTTAAGATGATTAATTATGCCTAGGCTTATTAGTTGGTTTTAGGTACCTACTCGACAATATCTTGGTATTATCTTAGCATGTGTATGATCTCGATTATAACATGATATAAACAAAAACACGCAATGAATTTTATAAATAAATAAAAACATATTTCATTGGTTAAGGGGTAACCTATGACTCATTCTACATCGGTTGTTAGAAACAACCGATGTAGAAAGTAGCCCAGCAAAAGCCCCAAAAAAGAATTCAAAAAATAATTACGCACATCACTTATTACATAAGTTGCTCCTCCAACTAATATAATAAAGTAACTTTTTACATCGGTTATGAGTTTCAGCCAATATAGAAATTGGCGTTGCATACTCCAATTAAAAAACTTATGCCGGTTATTTTAACAATCTATGTAATAGGTGTATTTTTTTAACCTAACATTTTCATTACTTTTGTTATTCGTCTCTCTCGTGCTGTTGAATTTCTGCTGCTTGTATTGAGTCTCTCCTTCTTGTTCTTATTGTTTTCATCCACATTTTGGTTCCTTCGTTAGCCTTAGTCCTCTTTGTTTAGTTTCACATTTTCAATGTATGATTTGTTTAACTTGTTTTTACGTTGATGTCGCAAATTATTAAAGATGTTATAACAACGACTTTACTTGAGGTGTGAGTCTATCTCTACTATGAACACCGCTTTGTTCTACCTCTACGCCTTGTCTCTCTTTGCAACATGTTGACAATTTTGTAAAATTGATTAAAATAGTTAAAAATTTATTTTTGATCCAAATATTTTAGTAGTTACTTCTTTTAGTATATGTCTGATAATGGAGTTCTTACATTATATAGATTTATTATAGATTTTGAGTTGTCAAAATCTATAGAGAAAAAACTTTAAATGTTCATAACTTTTGATAAAGAGCTCGAATTGAAATGTATTAAAAATAAAAATTGCTCAAAATGATATAAGAGATGTGATGGCCAAAAGTTGGAGTTCTAGATTTTCCAAAATTTTATTTTTTACTATTAAAAAGCGTATATTTTTCAAAATATATATAATTAAACTATTTAGGAGCATAATTATTGTATTGTATGCAAAGCATACAAGTTTACATGTACCCATCAAAACAATTTACCAATACATGTCGACTTTCTAAAATTAAAATTAAAAGTAAAAGATTGTTATAATTAATCCATCTGTTAAATCCATCCGTATTAACAACAATAGTTTGAAAAATTGAGAAAAAAGACATACTAGGCCTATATTAATAATATTTTCAACTTTTTTAAATAAAATAAATGCTCAAATAAAAGAATAATTTTCCAAACTAATTCTTAATACTTTAACTACCGAATTACTTAAACAACTAAGAACCGTATGGAGATATCTTCCTTCCTTGTTATCTGAAGACTAAAGACCTAGGAGATTGACATATCGAGCTTAATCATCAAGAAGGTCCCTTTAAGATCATACAACGATAATTATGATACGATTTTGTATAAAAGAAATATAATGAGATAATTTTTGAAAGGTATATGCAAAAAAGTGCTGCCGCCATAGATTCTAGAATGGTGATTCATTTTGTCCATTGAGAGAAGAATAAAGCAGCATGAAAAATGATAAGCCTTCTAGTGGATGCAGTAGGCCACCCCGATAAGGATGATTAAAATCCAATTTGGTATTTTTAATGAATGTATTTATAATCGGAATATTTCTGTTGTAACTAAATAGAAGAAATTATAAATATAAAGTCGAAAAATATTATATTTCTATAAACTTCTATGGGGTTAAATTTAAAGTCTATATTTTACAGGAGTAAAAAGTAATGAAAAAAATCAATAATAATATTGTTTACATATAAAGCGAATGAGAAAAAAAAAATATGTATAGTATAAAGATGCAAAAGACAAAAAAAAAAATAATAACAAAAAATAGACAAGACCCTTTTATTTGTGCGAGTGAATGGAAAAAGATAAGTGGGGCTTCCAAATGTAAGCAAGTGATGATATAATGAAAAATAGGGAAAAGAAACAAGAAAATGTGTTGAGAAAGAGAATGAATCCTCCTTTAGCAGGAGCAGCAGGAGGAAGATGAAATGGTCCAAAGTCAAAACTCCATGCCTCTCTCTCTATATGTTTGTGGAAGTTGAATTGAATCCCATTCTCACCATGCATAGTGGTGTAACTGTTTTGTGTTTGTAGATATATACACATATATGTGCTTGAAAATGTGATTAATGGGAAGAAGGAGAAAGAAAGGAGATGGACACGTGTCGGGGAAGGAAAGCCTCTGGCGGGATGAGAAGGTCTCCTCGAAGCGTGTCCCACATGGAAAGGGCAATTTCCTCATCGTATCAAACTCGTTTTGAGAATAAAGACTTGGGAAGCGGGACCCACCCCGCAGCCAAGAGCAACGTCAGTACGCCACTTGTATGAGAGATAGATACATAGATAGAGATAAAAAACAACGGAACCGCCTCGGTTTCACTCAATACGACAAAAATCCAAAACCCTCTTAACTTTCTACTATTTCCTTCACCGATATTACCACTACATTTTAAACTCAAATAATAATAATAATAATAAATAAATAATTTCGAAAAGAAAGGACGACAAAAAAGATGGCGTCATGCGCGAGCCAGGGAGGTGCTAGTGGACAAAAGACGTGTGAGGGGTGAGTGGCAGTGGTGGGATTTGGCAGTGACGGGGAGGGTAGTTTGGGGAATTTGGTTAGAGGGTGTGTTTGGCAAAAGCGTGGAGAGGGAGCCCTTTGTCGCCACGTGCCTTGGCGTCGGCCGCACGCTGGGAAACTCTTTTGTCTCCTTCTTCCGTTTCACTTGTGCCCTTCTTCTTCTCTTTTCTCTCTACCCAGATTTTTCATTAGGTACGGCTATTGCCAGACCCTGTTTTTGACTATTTCCAGTCCCTTCCAGATCTACTGTCTCTATAGAAAATGTACTTTTTCGCCTACAAAACTCAACCCCGTCTCTTCAATTCGTTACAACAAAATTATTACACCCCTCAAAATATATCCTTCCTTTTATTACCACCATACTTTGTCCTTTATAAAATTCAATATGAGCGACGTGTCATAAAAATAGATTAGGTATATAGAGGAACCAGGGTTTGTGAGTGTGTATGATTTAGGTTTTGGCAGCGGAAGGTGGTGGAAAGATGAGGTTGTAATAAGGGCATATTGTAAACGAGGGGAAAACGGAGTTGTGAAGAGGTGAATAGTGGGAGAAAAGAGAAAGGGGAGAAAAAGACAAAATAGGGAAAAGAAAATGGATGTGGGAGGAAAATCCAGAATAAAGAAAAGAGAAAAAATAATGGCGAAAAAGAAATGGAAAGTAAATACGAAAATGGTGGGTCCCATGTTAACAGTTTAATTTGGCCGCCCGCTTTGTCGTCTCTCTCGTCTCCGTCCATTCCCGTCGTTCTTTTGCGTTTGACTCTCTCATCTCCTCCCTCTATCTCTCTCTCTCTCTCCCTTCTTCTGCACCTTCTTATCCTTCACCCTTCTCTCTCTCTCCGTTCCTTCAGTGTCATATGCACACGAGTGTACCTTCTTACGCAAAACCTTCAACCAGGAATCGATCGATCAATCGACCGATTGCTGTGTGGTGTTGGTAGTGCAAGAGCCACCAACCTGAGAGAGAGACTTACACTGTTACGTACGTGCGTACGTAGCAAGGTACGTACGCGGTAGTACACACCGTCGTGCACTCTGTTCTTCTCATCCTTCGGTTCTTCGTTTCTTCGTTATTATGAGGGTGCACCAGAGGGCGCTTACCGTGGGGATCACTGTTGTTGCTGCTGCTGCTTCTGCTTCATAGGTCTTTTCTGTGGGTTCCCCCTTTCCATATTCACTTTAGAGACACAAGAGAGACAACCAGACATGGCTGGCAGTAACCAAGTCAATCTCAATGAATCTAGGGTAACTCTCCTCTCTCCTCTTCCATTCGTACCTTCTATCTTACAAATTATTATCCACTTCTTTTTTTTCGCTTTCCTAACATCCCATTTCGCTTTTTGCTTTATTCCTCCTCTGGGCTTGCCAGTTTAAAGGGGTTTTCGTTAAGAAAGATGGGAGCCCGCTATTGGGTCATTTGATTTTTTTTTTTTTTTTTTTTGTACTTTTCTATTTCTTCCATGTAACTCTTTTTATCTTGTTCTGGCAAGTTCAAAGCTTGACTTGGATTGCTATACTATACCGCTTTGTTTTCGCTCTCCTGCACCGGTTTTTCAATTGATTCTCTGTTTTTCCTTCTGTCCCTCTCGTGGGCACCATTGACACTGCTGCTAATCTGATAATATGTTTTGATTTTGTTTTTTGTGTAGAGTGTTGTTCCGCTGAATACGTGGGTGTTAATCTCGAATTTCAAGCTGTCTTATAAGCTTCTTAGACGTGACGATGGAACTTTCAATCGTGAGTTGGCGGAGTTTCTTGATAGAAAGGTCCCCGCCAATGCAATTCCTGTTGATGGGGTGTTTTCAATCGACCATGTTGATAGAAACGTTGGTTTGTTTTACCGGGTGTATTTGCCAGCCTCTGGGGACGAGGCTCAGTGGGGTATCAGAGACCTTGAGAGGCCGTTGAGCACTACGGAAATTGTTCCTGTAATCATATTCTTTCACGGGGGAAGCTTCTCGCATTCCTCGGCAAACAGTGCTATCTACGATACCTTCTGCCGGCGCCTTGTGAGCATTTGCAAGGCTGCTGTGGTGTCTGTGAACTACCGGAGATCGCCGGAGCATCGGTATCCGTGCGCCTACGATGATGGCTGGGCGGCATTAGAGTGGGTGAAGTCAAGAACGTGGCTGCAAAGTGGGAGGGAGTCCAAGGTTCATGTCTACTTGGCAGGGGACAGTTCTGGTGGGAACATTGTTCATCATGTGGCGGTAAAGGCTGCGGAGGAAGAAATTGAGGTCCTGGGGAATATTCTTCTTCACCCTTTGTTTGGAGGAGAGAAGAGGACGGAGTCAGAGTTGAGATTGGACGGGAAATACTTTGTGAGGTTGAAGGATCGTGATTGGTATTGGAGGGCTTTTCTGCCTGAAGGAGAGACCAGAGACCATCCTGCTTGCAACCCCTTTGGACCAAGGGGGAGAAGCCTTGCGGGACTCAGGTTCCCCAAAAGTCTTGTTTGCGTGGCTGGTTTGGATCTTCTGCAGGATTGGCAATTGGCATACGCAAAAGGCCTTGAGGATTCTGGACAAGAGGTTAAACTTCTTTATCTCAAGGATGCCACTATTGGCTTCTACTTCTTGCCAAACAATGAACATTTCTACTGCCTCATGAGGGAAATCAACAACTTCGTGCATTCTGACTGTTAATATACTCTACTAGTGCTAAGACTACTACTACTTAACCTTACCTTACCTACAGGAGGCATACATAGCTAAAGCTTGACATTTTACTTGGGTTCTCTCTTCTTTTCTTTTTCCCACTTTTGTATCTTTTTCTTTCTCTACTTCGTAGTAAGTGTGTGTAGTTATAAAATTGTGTAGCATTAGTTATTATCGTCATAACATCTATGGTGGTCAATTTGAGAGTTCTGTGACCCGCGGACAACTGCTTTCTGTTCTCTGTTCGTTGGTTTTGGAAGGTAGCACCAACTCTGGCAGTACCAGAACTCGGTTCATTCGGGGGGTTTGGTGGAACCACCGTATACAACGCCTCACCCCCTTTTAACGTTTTGAGTTTGTTAGCAGGAGGGGAGATAGAAGATGAGGATTGGTTCGCTTTGTTTGATTAAGAGAATGTTTTCCTCTTGTAGCACTAATTACTGAATGTGAACTGGAGAATGTCCCAGCCTGTTATATGAATCTGTATGTTATATGTAGTATACCAATGTTATATGAAAAGCCTTGGATGTTTGGTTTTGCATTTTAGTTGGAATTCTCCTTTTCCAGTGTCATACTTGATCCTCTTGAATCGTGGTATGGTTCAATAAAGCAGTTTCAATTTATCGTGTCACATATGTTGTTTGTATTGAGTTATTGGAGATGTATGTCACTGAGATGCATAGCTTTCCAAATGGAAGGGATATTAGAAAAAATAAAATAGAATGAAAAGAAGCAAAAGAAAGAATGGAAAAGGAAGGGGGGAGTAAGCCTGTGATAATGCGACACAAATGAATTTGAGAGGGCGTGTCCATTTGACTAGAAAAGTAAAGTTAAGACTTTTGAGTTTTGTCTGTTATAAAAGGGCATTGTGTTAAATTTTGGCGTTGGGGGTTTGGAAAATATAAAAGTAAGGTGATGATGTTTAGCATCTGAATCATAAGCAACAGTATAATAGAGGTAAAAGGTAGGAGTAGTGCCCCAGTGGTAGAAAGGATGAAACATACGATATATTCTCTGCTTTTGGTCCTCTATGTGTTCATTGAATAATCCATTCTCGTTAGGTTCGAAAAATATGATTCGTCCGAAAAAGTTGATGCTAAATGTGAAGGTGGGAAAGGAGAGTTTTTGCGTTTTGTTAATGACGTGGTTGACAGGAAGAATGTGATGAAACGTGCAAGTGAAGTTGAGGAGAGGGAAGAGGCGAGAAGTGTTGTTTTGTTCTACAATTGTAAGAGCGTGAAGGCTAACGCCATCCACCAAAAGGACAAGAAAAGCTTTCACGCGAAGAATGATTGGCAGGAGTTTGAATCATTAAATTTCTTATCTTTCAACATCAGTCTGATGAATTCTTGTCATCTCCTTATTGCCTGTTCTATCAGGTCTGTTTGGAGCTTGGGAAAACAGCAAATACGGGAATTTGGCATTGTTTTGACGGGGGGAACCCATTTTTTTAGTGGTTGGGATTTTTGGATGTATTCTTAGGGACCACTTTTCGGAACCCACGAAACCAAAAAGTCCAAATTAAAAAAATTAACCCTGTTGGGATTGCTTTAAAGTGTTTAATGCTCACTAAGTGGTAGGGAACAGCTAAGCTTGGACAATGACATTGAACCCTGTCTTTTATGGACTTTCTTCTGCCATATAATATGTAAACATAGAGAGAGAGAGATAGCATTATAGAATTAAGGTTTGGTTTTCACCAGATTATCTTGCTTAATCCATGTCTTATTGTCAATTGTCCTTAGTAAATTAGCTGTTTATGTCCTGAAAATATTCCCAAATACGACGACAGGAGGAGTCATTGTCAACAAACCAGTTTTCTTTATTGGGGGATTAAGGACACAAAACTTCATTTGTTTGGTCGGTCCCTTGCTTTTTAATACAATATAAAAAATAACCAGTCATTGCTTGTAGTTTGCGTGTTTGCAATATTATGATGATTCTTCTATTCAGGTGTGTGTCATTAGTGTCCAATTTTATTTAGTTATACTAAATCTCATAGTACCAATTGTGTCTCCAAGTTCAATCAATAGGCAAATTATTTTCTTAAAATATGAGCTTAAAAGGTTTTTTAAGGAGAATAAAGGTGCCAAAAGAGAACCAAGCCAACTCAGATAGAATTAATTTAGTCTAAGATCATTTTCTGCAGGGTAAAAGAACCATTTAATCGTGCATTTTTAACCCATTCATTGTGCACTTGTGCTGATTTGAAAAGGTCTATAAACTATAATTCTCAAGGGAGAAATCAAAATCCAGTTATCTTGTGATTGAGTGTGAAGAATGGATTGTGCAGAAGAGGAATTTGATGATGACATGTGTCTAGTGTTCTCAAAAGTCAAAAGTAGTTTTTGTATAGTCCTAAGATGGGATCCGAATGGTATGCATTGGACAACTGGAGAAGATATAGATAATTTCAAATGTTGTGTTGTGTGTACAAGTCTTAGTTGCTCCACCAAGAGTTAGGGTCAATATTGGTGCTAAAGCAATTGTTATTAAAAAAAGCTATAGGCTTTGAACAGCTTAGGCACATGGAATCTTCTCATTAACATTTTCAAAATGTGACTTTGGAAATGTGACACGAACTTCGTAAATATTATTAATGAGCTTTGGACGACAATGATAAAACAAAATACTCCCAATATAATAATAATACTACTTATAGGCTTTGAGTGATTGTAGTTGTAGGTGAGGTGGACCAAGCGAAACCAAATTAACTCCCAGGCACAATACTGTAATACTTATCCATAGCCTTCAGGGTAGTTTTCTATCTTCTTCAGTTTTTTCTTTTCTTTTTCTTTTGTTCCCATAATAAATATATTTGGGTGCAGTCAATGACATCTCCTAATTGATGAGCACGATTCTTAAGGGGCAAGATATAAACAAAACACTAACTTTCTTAACAACATTTGCCTTTTTTTTTTTTTTTTAAAACAATGTCTTGTTATTAAGTAAAAACGGATTTTTTTTTTATGAAATAAAAATTAGAGTATGTTTCATACTCTCTTACAACAGAAAAGACCCTATTGGAGTTTGGCTATACAAAATAATACACTTATTTTATAACCTATGCTTTATAACGGAAATTGTTATTGTCAATAATATTAATATCTTTTGCATGAAACACAAGTTGGAGAAGCTCGGGTATTTTCTTGGTCATGGATGTCTACCTAAATTGAAATAACTATGTTAATGGTTAAATGTGTCTCTGCTCTCTTGCAAATTTGAGAAAAAAATATAATTGGTCAATTTTCAGATTCGTGACATTTGTTATATTTTTAGAAGACAATAGTTGTATCTAACAAAAGATATTATATTAAATATATGTTATAAAAATAAAAAAATAAATAAAAATGAGCGAAAAAGAATAAAGATTGAATTAGATTTAAATTTTACTTCTTGAGAATATTGTATCTATAATTCTTTAGTTTATATATATATTTATATGTTTTGTATTTTTTTAACTCATTTTCATATTTACATAAGCCAATATTTTTTGGTTCGACTGTAACATAAACCAAGTGTACGAACGAGACTGAATAATATATATTTTTTTTCTTGTGAGCAACACACAATCAAGAGTTAAAAGTATATTATTCAATTATGAATTTGAATTTTAATAAATGAAAAATATGTTATTGTCTTTCTTAATCTGTTATATAGAATAAACGGTCAAAATGCAGTAGTTAATATCTATTTTATTATTTTGCATTACAGGTATTTATTTTATTAATTTGCATTACAAGTATTTATTTCATCAAATATTTTAAGTAAAATAATATACAAAACATGAGCTCTCTTTGTTGTATATCTGCATTTTTTTAAATAATATATTCTTAAAAAATATAATTCTAAAAATTAAAAAAATGTATGTTTATATTGTTTTAAGTGGGGAAGTTAGACCACTTATATTAGGCATAGAAGTTAGACACTTATATTTGGCGTAGTTACAAAAAAGTTATACCCCCTTTAATTTTTATTAAAGAATAAAATTTTCAAATTAAAGATACCACTACATATTTACCGTGTTTATTTTATATAATGATATAGATAATATATCAAAAATTACGGTTTAAATATAATCCCAGCTATATATACCAAAATTATTAATTTTAATTTGCATTTATTTAATCCAAAAATTCATGTTAAGTATAAAATAAGAAGAATCGAAGCAGTTTACCCTTGCATTCTTTTTTACTATACTTCACACAATTAAATGAAAATTATTTGATAATTGAAAGTTAATTAGTAGTCGTTAAATTGACCTTTTTAACTATTAAACTAGCTTATTAAATTTAAATTATAAATGTTCGATACAATTACATTTTAGAGTAGCTCATAAATGTGCTAATGATAGTTTATTGGCATAAGATGCCTTTTAAAATTGAAAAACCTGTTCCACATCCAATCGCACTTTTAGTTGAGTTCAAACAATTCAATTCAGTGAATACTAATTCAATTAAAATACAAATTTGAGTAAGTTCACAGCACAAAAGCAAAACAGATAAAGGAATAAAGTTGCTTCAAAACATTAAAACAAGTTTATGAAACTGAGAACCGATTAAAATCAACCAAACCCTATTCTAATTTAACTCATATTGGGTGAATTGTATTAGAATACAGTTCGTCGAACTAAAACACAGTTTGATTCTAACAAATAAATTTTCAAATTTAGTTCGATTTGAGTGAACCGTTCTAAAATGACAGCACTAGTGTGGGCATGCTTCAAGGACCAAAATATATATATATATATATATATATAAAGCTATATTATGCTGAAGCAGATTTATTCATTAAAAAACAACCAAAAACAGAATAGTAAAAATAATATAAAATACTTACCAATTGAGGAATTCAACAAGGATTTTATGTAAATGGCTTAATTTAACCATTACATTAAAATTACCCCTTTACGTACGATAAGGAATAAGGACTAAAAATAGATATTGAAAACTCTTGTAACAATGACGCAATAAGATTATCACAATACCTCGTATACCCCTTTGCTTTTTATATTAATACTTCTTAATTCTCACTTTTCATATATTTGATAAACGTTTTTTGGATTTTATTTGAAATATTTCCTTTTATAAGATATAAAGTACAACGGCTGAATCAATACAAGTATTAAAAACCCTATTGATTGTATATTTAAAAACACTCACCATGCAGAGATCAGGAAAAACACCAAAACTGTTGATGAAACATGCTCCAAGTACGTTGCAAGATGCACCACCACTAAAGGCTAGGCAAAGTCAATATCCAAAAATAGAGACTCATACGAAGTCAATTGATCAGAAATAATCGGTAGATGACAATAAAATCTGTTCCAACTGACATCAAAGAAAATTGGGAGAAATTTACCTTTCTAACTTACACATTTCGACTACAAGCTAAGATCTATCCAATATAAGTGTGCTCAACAAACTGGTATTAGTGGACACTTAGAGGCAGCCCTGGTTTCAACCAGTCACAAAATAGGGCAGACCTGTAGCTCTTCTTTAAGCCTTAGGTTTCAGGTGCTGCTGTATTATTGAAAGTAACTAACCCTGAGGTCAAAGCTCTGAATTTCATTTCAGTACTCTCCTTTGCATATGGAACCAAAAGAACAAAAGCTCCTCTACTTTGTGCTTTGATCTCTTCAGCCATAAACAATATATCTTCCAAAACAATCATCTACACAGATTAAAATACAAATAAAAAATCAAACAGCTGCGTACCGTCAAGCATTTTCCAGAGTGTGCGATACAAAACTCAATGATATAGTCTCGAGCAATGTTATTAAGCAGGTCACCCACCAATAAGGCCAATGAGCAATAAGAGAGGCTTATGTCTTCCATGCATAATAAAATATTAGATTTTTGTTAATGCTTGTCATGAATGATGAAACAGATTTTTCTTTCAAACATGTTCAACTAGCATTTACACTATGTATAAGAAAACTTTTTCTAATATACTTGGTTTCAAAGTGGCAGTACAACAAGTAATGTGTAACTCCGAATTATTTCCGTTTTTAATACCACTGACCTAAAGAAAGTATAGAATGTGTATAAAGAGCATTGCAGAAAATGCGAATCATACAATGAAGAGAGAAAACCTACATAATCCATTTGTCTATGGAGCAATATTAGCATTTCAATAACATCTGTGTACTACGTTCTCTTCCAGAGTAAAATGCAATGTGACCTGCAATATTGAGCCCACGCAAAGAATGGAGGGAAAAAAATCCATACATACTTCTTGACCCACTAATTCACAGGTAATTTAAGTGATTCACAGCCATTTAATATTTATATTGCCATTTGAGGTATTTTCATTATATAAATAATGTATTTTTTTTCCTTGAACAGAAATGGTTACTACAATTTATTTCTTGTTACAAAAAGCAATTCACCATATTGGTTTTGTTATTCAGCTTCGAGGGAGAGAGGGCATACCCTGAAAAATGTTCCAGATACAACTTGAATGGTAGATCCCGGAACAACTGGTCTATGAGTTGGTTAGAAGTTTGTGGTTCCACTTTTGGACTCCGTATCAACAATATCATTAGAAGCATAATCCGCACTTCAGGATACATATACTTTATGATGGAAATGCATCCAAAGGAAATTGATAACCATGTTTGAACATTTGGCCCAGTACTTTTAAAACCATGGAACTCTGGCCACGGCTGGTGTAAGCTTTGTGCATTATCCATAATGTTTTCTTCGTGCGATCAAGCTTGACATTTTCCATCTCCTCAAGGACATGATACAATTCATGGGGCTTCTGTAACCCATAGATGACCAGTTTACAATGATATAAGGAGCGGCAGGTACTCCACCCAGAGATTTCAGCACGTCTCACAAAATTTTCTAGCTTTTCTACTGCATTGCACCGATAATACGTTGCTGCGATGCATCTCATGATACCCTTGGTTCTTATAGAGGTTCCATGTTCAAATGCCTCATTTATAGCATTCTCCATCTTCTCTAACCAGTCTTCCTTGGCATAGAGTTTAATCAGCACCACATTTAACCATGGTCTGTACTCCTTTTCAGGAATAAACTTCAATAGCAATTCTATCTTCTTAAGTTTATTCGCATCAGAACTTCTGCAATAGGCACATATCATACATCTGATTAATGGAATTTCATGTTCATTTACATGATCCCTTACAATGGAATACATCTCTTCCATCTTTTCCAGATTACCTGAATTTGCATACCCACGAAGCATTAGCAGGTAGGTCTTCGTGTTAGGCCAGACACAGCTCGACTTCAACATTTGAAACACCTTTTCCATATCATCCCACCTCCAAGCTGTGATATATCCAGAAATTAAGTTATTATAAGTGCTGATGTTCATTGCAAGGTCTAACTTTCGTATCTCAGAGAAGGTTGCTTCCATGTGATCAACCAGCATCAAGCTACCAAAACTAGAAATGAGAATGTTGTATGTGGCAATAGAAGGATCGCAAGTTGGATCCCTCTTCAGATCACAAAACAAGGACCGACAGCTATCATTAAGACCATTGACTAAAAAGACACTCATTAGCGCATTGTAAGTGGTGGTCGTCTTGAGACCTTGGATAGCAGCCTCCTCAAAGAGCTTAATAGCTAAATGAATATTCCCAGCTTTACCTGCAGCTGCTATACCCTTTGAGTACTCTTTAGTATCCATAGGGTTTTCAGCATTACATTTTTTCCTTCTCCAACTAAACACCTGAATGTTAACCAACACAATCCAAAGAGAAAGAGGGTTACTTTCAAATTTCACAAACTCCCATTAAAAATCCAAACCATTAAAATCGGTTATATTCATTTATATTTTGTAATAATAAAAGGTTCAATGAACCACCATTAACTAAACAAAACTGGATTGATCTAAAATAAACCAAAATAGCAATACATTCAAGATCCTAATGCAAAGAGAGAAACTTTAAAAACAAAAAGACAGTCCAATTTAATAACCCAAATTAAAAAACCGGTTTCAAATTGAGTTGATAAAAATTGAACCTGAAGAGCAAGAGAAGGATTTGAATTCAATTGATTCATAAGTTCGACGAACACATATCGCCCGGGGTAACGGCGATTGAGAAGGTCATAATTATCATCCAAAATGCTTCGAACCCGAACAGGGTCGGAGGATTCCCGAAGTAGCTCGTTCCTAAGAATCGTGACGTTCTTCGTGAGATCCTCCACGTTTGAAGAACAAGGCTTGGCATTGAACAGTGGAATGAGGTCAGAGATCACGTTTGACATCGTGTTGAGCTTGCGATAAGATAGCGGGGGGGAGAAGGAGGGAATGGCTTTGGGCTTGAAGAGTCCATGGAAGTGGTAATGGAAGAGCAACAACTGAACTCGCGTTGCGTCTGAAGACAATCTCCATACTCGCTTCATGGTCGACGCCCAAACTTTTGTTAGGGTTTTACGCAGAAGAAATTCCCCAGAGACGCACTACTATGCAGGCCTCTCCTTATCTTTGAGCTTGGGCTTTTTCAGCCCGTTACTCTAGACGATTTCTTCCTGCACCTCCATAAAAAATTTAATTCCTACAATACCCTTATAAACTAACCAAAATAACCTTAATTATTCAAATTTAAAAGTTTATGAACCAGATGGAAACTAGGGCAAATGGGTGCAAATGGGTGGTGAGAAGGAGTGGGGCAAATGGATGCAAAAATGTTGCTCTTGATGTGTGGAGCTACTGTTCTAAGTTGGTGGGGTTAGTCGGGTAGAAGAAATCAGGTGAAGCTCTTGAGCTTTTTAGGGAAATGAAGAAGTTGGATGTGAAGCGTGACCTCTTTTACATCAATGTTGTCATCAAAACTTTTGTGAATGAGGGTAATTTGGATAAGACTAAGAAGTGGTTTGGTGAGATTGCAAAATCTGATTATGACCCGCATAAGAACACTTATTCTACCCTTGTTTCCTTCTTGTGTAAGAAGGGTGATTTGAAGACCATAATCGAGATGTGCAAGGAGATTTTCAATAGCCGGTGCCGTGTTGACGCGTTGTTGTTGTAGCTCGTGGTGGATAAGTTGGTGAGTGAGGGCATGATTTCAGAGGCGAAGGAGATTGCGGAGATGGGGAAAACAAATAGGTACTGTCGTTATAAGCTCAATTTTTCGGCTGAAGAGTAAAGTATATTAGTTCATAGTTGCATTTTATTGTTGTTCTTGCAATTTGATTGGTTTTGTCATAACGGTGCTTGAGAAGTTGCCAAGAATGGTTTTTGTTTGGCATTGCGAGCTTAGTAACTTGTTTCTTCAAAATGTAAACCGAATGAGCTAGTATTCGGTTGTCATTTGCAAAACAAAATGACAACCGCATAAAACTCATCCAGTTCATAAACTCCCAAATTTGAATAATCAAGGTTATTTTGGTCATTTTGACAAGGGTATTTTGGGAATTAAATATTTTTATGGAGGTGCAAGAAGAAGGTATGGAGGTGGAGGAAGAATTCGACGTTACTTTGTCATACTCACTTAATAGTGTTTGGTTTTTTACTTCCTACACCCCATGTGAGACTCCAATACACCTTGTTTAGACTGAAGGATGTATATTTCGTAAGTAACAGGCTGGATGACACATAAATTTATTAAATCTCGTTAAGATAAATTTGGATATTATCTTAGAAAATAAACTTTAAGTCAAACTTAACTTTATAAGATTTAATATTAGGTAATGTGAGATATGTATACTATAAATTAATCTTATTTTTAGTCAATATGAGATTTCTAACGAATCATCTTAAGTAATAAATTTTAAGTCACTCAATCTTATAAAATCAATTTATAAAGTAGCTTTACACACATTTATCACTACAAAAAAAAACTATTTAGAGACCAATTTTTAGCTACCAAATAAAATGGTGCCTAATTGTGACCAAAATAGCTACCAAATTAGAGTTTGGTTGTTAAATAACTACAAAATATAACTAATGATTGAATTTAATAACATTAGATACCAATTATCTTAACTTAATTGATCACTAAACTCAATCATTAATTATATTTTGTAGCTATTTAGCAACCAAAATTTAATTTGGTGAATATTTTGATCACAATTAGAAATCATTTCATTTAGTAGCTAAAAATTGGTCTCTACATGACTTTTTTCTTGTAGTGTTATACATCGTCATTATTGAATTTCCAATAGATTATTTGAATCAATTTTCGTTTTTTATCCCCTTTAATTACAGACACACCTGGTTTATATTTAGTTTCTAATATTTTATGTAATTGAAATATTTTCTAATTAAATTTTGCAATATATAACCATTTTAAATATATAATTTGTATTTTAGATTTATAATAAATAATTTATACTGTAATATAAAAATATTTTTTAAGAAAAAAAAAATGTAAGACTAGACCAATATGACTATCTCAAGAAGAACCATATCCCTAATTCAATATAAACAACAGCAATATCAACAACCAGAACCATGTTAACATTTTCATGAATGAATTTGATGTGGACACTCATTCACGAACCAATATATTATGTTTCTTGTGAAGATAACTAAAGTAAGTAAATTATCTTGAAGCAGTAGAACATTAATTTGAGCTTAAGAATAGTACATCTTACACTAGATCTAATGGTAAAAAATTAATTCTCAGAATTTTCAACTTTATAAAAACACACTCCCAATTTCCCAAAAATCATAAAAGTCAAATATTCAATCATATTTACTATTTATGATAACTTGACACATTCTTATTGGATCGTGGTTTTTATAACGAAATGTAGGAGATATCCAAATATTAGTGGTTTATTTTATATTATATTCATACAATAACAATGTAATTGTGTGATAATATGTTGTATATAATTCCACACATAGTATATGTTACAATGATTTCACCATAATATGATGTTATCCCATCATTTTCAAAATTACTAAAGAAATGTCAAAGTTTTCTATAAAATAAAATGCTAATTAATTAACTAGGAATATATATTCATATTGACAAATAACTCATTAATTAAAGATTCCATATAAATCCACAATTTTTTAATTAAAGATAATCCTTTTAGGTATAAAGAATAGTCCCAACTTAAGTATAACATACTGTAAATAAGAATAGAAGTCTAAGATAAAAAAAAAAAAAAAAAATTTTTTTTTTTTTTTTAAATTTTTTTTAGATATATTTATATTTTTTTTTTTTTTTGACCTTGTAAATGTTATATGTAGATAAGTTGTTGAC
>Ga0099825_1003650_pt1 | contig 20446 bp, 8 predicted proteins | sample SiratroredBW_FD_76838 | JGI IMG/M metagenome (GOLD analysis project Ga0099825, IMG submission 76838) | Root nodule microbial communities of legume samples collected from California, USA - Siratro red BW | ecosystem: Host-associated > Plants > Roots > Nodule | place: USA: California | collected... | reverse complement strand
TATATATATATATATATATATATATTTATATATATATATATATATATATATATATATATATATATATTGAATTGGATTTATTTGGTACACCCAATTGGAATTGTATTCCATAACATATTCACGAATTTCTAACTACATAATAAATCTACAATAAAAAAAAACACAATTTATTTAATAATTTTATATTTTATTATATAAATATTATATATATATATATATATATATATATATATATATATATATATATATATATATGTATGTATATAGATTATAAATACTAGCAAAAACATATACACATGATTTTCATTGTATTAAAGTTTATATAATTTTATTATTTTTATAAATAAATAATTAGAAAATAAAAAATACAATTTAAAGTATATATTTGTATAATTTTATATAGCCAAATTTTTTTAAAATTATTTAATTATTTAAAAATAAAAAAATATTTAATTAGTTTTATTTTATTAAATAAATAAATAATTTTTATTTATTAAAAGACAAATTATTCTATTTTACCTATAATATATATTATTGTTACGTCATACTTATAAAAAATATTTATTTTAATAAATAACGTTTTCATAGGGTCCAATATAATCAATTAGATTGAATAGAAAAATAAATTAAACTCCAGCCAATCATAACAAATTACAGCTAGAGAAAACAGTTACTTTTCAACGGTTTACCTCTTTGAATTCATTTTTTGTATTTTTTAAATTAAATATAGACATTGTTCTTGTTCTGGATTTTCTTTTTCCAGTATTTTCTTCATATTATATTTGGACGCGCTTCCATCTAGAGTCTTCCATTCCATATTCCAACACCACTCTCACGCTATTTTACTCCTTCCGCTTCTCCTCTCTCTTCATCTTCATCTTTCTTCATCTTCAGGGATCTGCGTTTCCTCTTATCGTTTCGTTCTTCACTTTCTTCTCTCGCAATTCACTAATCTTTTTCTCTTCTCGTTGTTCAGCGCGTTTCGCCTTCTCCTCTTTTTCACCTTTGGTTTTTCAACAATCTGTGGAAGCATGACTCATATCCTTTGATATGGAGCGTCTCCTTTTTTTTTTTTTTTTTTTTTTTTTTTTTTTTTTTTTTTTTTTTTTTTTTTTTTTTTTTTTTTTTGTGTTTTCGTTTCTTTTTTAGTTGATTGTGATGGAAGTTAGTGGTTTTTTGTTCACTGAATTACCTTGTTTGGACTTAACTGAAGCGAACGCGGTAACCAGAGGGACCGAGACCGTGAAAGGGCTCAGGCAAGAGCTGGTGGAAAAACCAAGCAGCCTAAGAATGACGGCTTAACTCCTGAACAGCGCAGGGAAAGGTTGTTTTTGTTCGCTTTCTCTGTTTAAGCTTTTGTCAATTGCATGTTAAAATTTACATGAACAATTATTTTTGTTGGAATCATGTTCGAGAAAATGACAAAATTGTAATTATAGCGTATTTATAGTATATGCGTCAGAGAAATATTATATAAGACATCGCATAATTAATACTCCGAGGATGAAATTGAAGTCTATGATGAGTTAAAATTAAAATCAAATTTATTTATTTTTGAAGGACTAGAAAATATTTAAGCGTATTTGACATCTGTCAGAGGCTCCACAATAATTTAGTTATTTAAGCGTATTTGAAGTCAATAAACATATTTGCAAGTATTCATGCAGGCACAATAATTACGAAAGTTGGTAGAATTATCACCAAATGCTGCGACCAATTGTGGATACAATTTGGTTGTAGAGAACTAATTACTGTAATGTTGAGGGATGATGGATTTTGAAGCCTTGATTTGACATTATGTTTACTTCATGTGCAGGGATGCGAAAGCATTGCAGGAGAAAGCGGCGAAGAAAGCTGCTCAGGCTGCGGGAGGGAATAATGCAGGTGGTGGCAGAGGAAATAAATAGGCAAGATTGTTGAGTTGGGGGAGGGGAGGGACTGTATACATGGGAGAAATTGTATTGCTTATTATAATATGGGCTTTTACTTGAGTCATCTGCGTATGTCATTTCAGATAAACAATTGAATAACTGGTGTTTAGCTTGGAGGGCATTGTTGTTGGCTTTTAATCCTTTGACTTCTATATATAATTTGGAATGCAATTTTTCCGTAGTTTGTTGTAATGATCTTTTGCTTTCTTTCTAATTTTATTGCCTCTGAATGGATCAGATCTATATGTGTGCATGCTGTTGATTTATGTAATTTGTCAAAGGCACTGAAAGGGTCTGTTAGATCCTACATGTATAAACGATATTTAGAATGGTTAGTCGGTTAGAGAAGAGAAGATGAATCCATTAGTTATTTAGAACAGTACGAAATAATAGGAGGAAAAAGATGTGGGGTCTTTTGGTTTGGGAAGGACAGCATGAATATTATTAAGACTTATGTAAACTTGTGTATCACAGCAAATTGTTGTAGTGTGAACACAGTCCAAATTATTACATTTAAACATTTCGACAAACCTTACATTTAGAAGGTGAACACAATCAGTTATTATGAACTGAGATTACTTTATCTCAGATGCTTCTTTTTGTCACTGTCACCTTCAAGCCATGTTTCATATGAAGGACAACGGAAACCCTGGGGGATATAGCTTGGCCTTCCACCAATTGAAAGCGATAATTCCACAGCATAGCAGCAGCAATCATCTTTATCTCGGTGAAGCTCATGTCTTTACCCAAACAACTTCTTGGTCCTGCGTTGAATGCAATGAACTTGTAAGAGGGCATGTGAATAATCCCTCCTCTGTTGGAGATCCACCTTTCAGGTCTAAATTCCAAGCAATCTTCACCCCATATTTCCTCTGCCCTTCCCATGGTGTATAGAGAATACACTATCATGGTATTTGAATTGATCCAATGACCACTAGGAAGCATATCAGATTTTAATGCACACTTGTGCTCAAGTGGTACTGGAGGATAAAGCCTTAATGTCTCACTTATTGCCGCATGCAGGTAAGTTAACTGCCCAAGCCATTCCACACCTAAATCCTTCCCATTACCTTCTCTTGACGGTAACTTTTCTCGGATCTCTTCCAGAATCTTAGATTCCACAGATGGGTGTGTCGCCACCAACCAGAAAAACCATGTGAGACATGCACTAATGGTATCTCTGCCAGCTGCAAGGAGATTCATTGCTGTGTCTCTCAGAAACTTGTCGTCCATTTTTCCCATTCCTACTTCACGTATAAGAACATCTAGCAAGCTAAATCGTGGCTCCCCTTCTGGTCTGCTGTTGCCGCTGCTTTGGCCTTGCACTTTGCGCTTAGATACGATTTCTTCATACAACATTTGGTCAATAACTTCCTGGTTTTCTTTCATCTTCTTCTCATTTCCAAGTTGAAGCCAGTATAGCAGCTTCCATAAGCATCTTGGCATGACGTGTCTGTAGAAAAGAGCATCCTCTACTTCAGTGAAGGCTTTCTCACATGCAACTTCTGGGAAATCAATGGAAAGGCAAGTAGGATCATATCCTAAAACTATGGAACAAATGACGTCAAAGGTTAACCTTTGAAAAGCTTCTTGCAGGTCCACTTCCTTTCCTTGTTTGCATGCATGATCAAGAAATGGAAGCAGACAACTCTCGATCTTGTTCTTGATTGTTTTGTGACTAAACAACTGAAAACTAACCTGCTTAAACGTTGAATGAAGAATACTTCTGTTATACTTCCATAGTTGGGAATCAGACCTGAAAATCCCGTCTCCCAGAATTTCAAAGATCTCTCTGAAGTCATCTCCCTTGCCGTAGTTTTCAAACTTTGTGCTTGTAATGTGTTGGACATTCATAGGGTCGCTGGTGACGAATATGTTCATGTTTGATAGCCAAGGGCCTTCAAACATGAAATTACCTCCATAGTGTTTCAAAACTGTAGTTGTATAATCCAAGATGATGGACAAATTGAGGAAGACTCCGGGTAGCATGCCAAGCACGGGCCAGTTCGTGATGGGAGCGTGCCTGTTAAGCCTCCAGTAGTAGATGAAGACGAAAAGAAGAAATGCCAGAAGGAATTCTCCAAAACCAAGCACTGCCATCGATATGATAGTATTTGAGAACTAAATCTATGTGTCGGTGGTGTGCTGGTGGTGTGCTAGAGTTGGGTGTTGAAGCATATAAGAGCTCGTGGAATTAGTTAGCTGTGGAAGCATTTAATAAAGTTTCTTAAAATTTGTCTCAAAAAGTAGTTACGCCTGTCGTTGGTAGATGTACTACCACTTCCCAAACATATGAAACAATAATACTTGACCGAACAAAGCAGTTATAATATCGCATAAATCTCTACACATTCGGATAATCATTTAGAGTTCGAATAACACATATCAATTGAAAATACAAGACTTAACAACTCATATTATGAACGAAATTGATATAATATTACATAAATCTCTATCCTGTTGAGTAATCATGTAGAGAGTTTGAATAACACATATAAATATGAACCAAACTGTTTAGCTCATAATATGATAATCACTTATCACGTCTAAACACCTATAAATACAATTTCATCATTAAGGAAGTATCACTCATCTCATATTGACTCGCAAAATACTTTATAGGTAAATTTCTATTTTATGTCTCATCAACAAAGTTTGGTTATTATCGGGAAGGAGATTTTAGTTTAGTTAAAGTTCATAGAGCTCAAAGTCAAGCTTAGATCACCTTAAAAGGTTTTAGTTGTATTTTGGTTAGAAGAGTAGTATTAAATCAATCTAATCAATTTAATGAGATGCAAATTGAACAAATCAGATACAAGTGTGGATTCATTTTTTCACTCTAATTTATATTGCATCAAATTCCTTTATCAACAAATCAGATATAGGTGTTGATTCATTTTTTTACTATAATTTATATTGGATCAAATTCGTTTTCAAAAAAATGTTTCTAATTTAGTTATGAATAAATGAAATAAAATATCATATTAAATTTAAAATAAAAATAAAAAAATATAAATTTATAAATATTAAAATATCACTTTTAAATCTATTATAAAATGTATACCATATTATGAAATGAAAAAATAGATAAAAATGAACAAAAGATATGAGAATAAAAAGATTATCTTCTTTTTACTATTAAAAATAAAAGTAAAGAGTTAAATATATACAAGGTCTAACTAAAGAGAAAGAAAATATTACATTCTGATCTTGGCATACAAGACAAAATGACGTAATTGATGATAATTTGATTCCATTATAAAGACAAAATAATATAATTGATATTAGTTTTCTTGTAATAATATTTGTATCCATATCTTTTGAAATTTCCTAGCAAGCTGAGAAAGAAATATTGATGAGACCCAACTTGTAACAATTATTCTTGAAAGAATAAGAACTTAAGGCTTTGGTATAAATATCAACCAATTGCTCTGTGGTGGAAATGAGAAGTAGATGGATGAGACCCTTCTTCACTTTTTTTCTAAAAATGTGACAATCTATTTTTATGTGTTTCGTACGTGAAACAATGGATTTGCTATAATGTATCACACTAAGTCATTGTCGCAGTATAAAAGAGATGACTGCTCAAAAGGAACTTTGAAAACTTGAATAAGATAAACTTGCCATTAAATTTCACATGTAATAGCGGGCATTGTCCTATATTCATCTTCATGGGAACTCTTTGACACTGTTTCTTGCTACTTTGATTTCTAAGATATAAGGGAATTTTCAAGATACACACTAAAATTAGTCACTAATTGTCTTGAATCACTACAGGTGTCATAATCATTATCACAAAAGGCTTTTAGATGGGCAGAAATGCTTGAAGAGAAAAATAAGCCAAGACTTGAAGCCTCTTTAATATATCTGAGAATTCTAATTGCCGCATTATAATGAGCAATTATAGTCTTATCAAAAAACAAAGAAAGTTGGTAAACATAGAAGCACGTTTGCAAGCTAAAAAACCTGTATATGTTAACAATTTCAATGCATATTTCCTTTGATTCATCATTATTCCTTTTTTACTTCTTGCTACTCTAAGACCAAGAAAATATCTTAAATTACCAAGATCCTTGATCTTGACTATCTTATTTAATGCTTCTTTGACTCGGTTAATCTCTCCATTTACTGTCAAAATTATATCATCTACATACACTAATAACGTTGTAAAAGATCCTTCAGAAAAAAGTAATAACAAGGAATGATTATTCACTCATTGAAAAAAGGATGACAACTTAGCAAATCACTCCCTACTGGCTTGCTTAAGGCCCTATAAAGTCTTTTTTAATTTACAAACTTATCTTGGTTGAATAGAAGTCAATAAAGGAGGAGTGACCATGTATACATCTTCTTTCAACTCTTCATCTTAAAAGGAATTATTTATGTCTAATTGTTTCAATTCCCAGTTATATATAGAAGTTAGAGAAAGAAACAACCTTGTAGTGGTCATCTTTGCTACTGAAGAAAAGTTTCAAGGTAGTCAATGCTCCATGTTTGTGTGTTTTCCTTGGCCACTAACCTTGCTTTATACATTTCAACAATCTTATTATTCTTATATTCTATTTTCAATGCCTGTTTGCAACCTATGACAATTTTGTTCTTAGGCGAAAAAACAATCTTTCATGTTTAATTGGACTCTAAAGCAGATATCTCGTAATGTATAGCCTTTCTCCAGCAGTCATGTCTCACAACTCAGAATAAATGTTTGACTCATCTTGTGAAGAAAGAGACATAATACAAGATTTATAAGAAGGTGCTAATTTAATATAAGACAAAACAAAATTCAAAGGATATTTAACTTTAGAAGATGTATTTGAACATTGAGATTATGATGATAATCCTTTAGATTAGAATTGATTGTGTTGTTTTATGATTTTCATTGAAGTTTTGGTTTATGGGAACAAACTTCTTATGGAACCTGAATGTCTGATTCATGGTCATTTTCAACATTATCACAGGGTGCAACAATGACTTATGATGATTGACTCAAAACATGTTGATCTTTTGATTCATGGTCATTATTAATGTTATTTTCAACATTATCACATGGTGCAAAAATGAATTGTGATGACTGACTCAAAACATGTTGATCTTCATCATGAATGTTAGGATTATCAGTTTCATTGGTAGTATCCTTAACCCTTTGGTATAGAAAAACATGTTTATAGTAGACAACATCCCTAAATACAATTTTTTTTTCTTGATTGAATATTCAACAAAATATTTCCTTTTGTCTCTCTTTTAAAACCAATAAAAGCACATTTTGACGCCCTTAGATCAAATTCTCTTTTATTTGTTGACAAAGTGTTAGCATAACATAAATATCCAAATGCCTTTAATTGATTAAAACATGGGGTAGTTTTTGTAAAGCATTTTAAGAGGGCAAAAATAATTTAAAACAGATGCGGGAAGCATGTTTATAATATGCGTAACATGTATCACAAAATATGATCAATAAATTTTTGGTAAATGAGATTGTATATTGGGAGTTCTTGCTACATTTAATAAATGACTATGTTTCCTTTCAACTATACTATTTTGTTGTGGAGTACTTACGCATGACGTTTGATGTATTATTCCTTTGTTGATAATAAAATTAGTCATGAAAAATTCAGTCCCATTATCACTTATTATTTTTATTATTGTCTCAAATTCTGTTTGAATAAAATAAAAAAATTCATAGTCTAAACAACTTTAGAGTTTTGTTTTAAAGGAAAAACCTATGTGTACCTTGAATAATCATCAACTATGGTCAGAAATATTTATGATCATGAATTGATAATACTGAGTATGGTCTCCACAGATCAACATGAATCAAATCAAAACATTTTTTAGATTTAGATGCACTAAGAGGAAAGGGAAGTATTTTTTGCTTTGCAAAACGACAAAGATCACAAACAAAAGATATGTTATATTTAATAAAAAGAAATTTATTTTTGATAACATCGATGCATTTGTTGAAGCATGCCCTAACCAAAAATGCCAAAGGATTTTGAAATCACTAGTAGTAGAATTGATATGTGAAGATTTGATAGCTTTGATTTAAAGTTTTTGATAAGAAGGGACCTTAAGTATATAAAATCTATTTTACATCTCAACTGAATCAATCATTTTCAAAGAATTATTATTGTGAATGTGACAACCTCTAGAATCAAATGTAATCACACAAAATAAATTTTCAATGAATTTTTGTTACTGAAAGAAGATTAAAAGTAAAGTTAAGAATATATAGAACATTATCTATGATAGGATTTTGATTGAGAAAAGAATTTCCAAAATAATTGGCAATGACTTCATCTCTATTGGTAATTTGACACTTATAGGATTAATTTGATGATATGAAGTGAAATGAGTCAAGGATGACCAAATTTAGTCAGTAGCACCACTATCAATAATCAAAGAACTAAAAGAAGAAAAAAATTTGTCACCCATGTGTGTTTTCGTATTGGAAAGAATAATACATATTTGATTAGAATTATTACCACTTGATTTAGACTATTACAAAAGGACTTACAATGTTTGATATTGCTCAAGAGTTAAATCAATTTGCGGAGAATGTACTTCTGACTTTGAACCTTCATGATTATGCTCATTATTATTAGAGTCTGTTTTCTAATTTTTAAATTTGAACTGAGGTAGAAAACTATACTTTCTATGACAAGTCTCAATCATAAACCCTGTATTTTCACAATGATTGCATACTTTAGAATTATTTCGTCTTCTATAACTTCTTTTGTTAGTATTAATCATTGCCTTGGAATAATCACCAAAAATTTTTCTCTTTTATCGAGTACCAAGAGAACAAATCCTATTCGAGGATGACAAAGAGTCTCGTTAAAGATCAACAATTTCAGTCATGACTAAATGTAGCAACCAGAGCTCTTAAATTAGTGCTCTGATATCATATTATTGAATATATACCATATTATGAAATAAAAAGATGAATAAAAATGAACAAAAGATATAAGAATGAAAAGATTATCTGTGTTCTTCTATTGAGTCTAAAAGTAAAGAACTAAATATATGAAAGCAGTGTACCGATTTTAGGTCTAGCTAAAGGGAGATAAAATATTACACTTTGATGTTGTCATAAAAGACAAAATAACAGAATTGATGACAATTTGATTCAGTCATAAAAATAAAATAATATAATTGATATTAGTTTTCTTCTAAAAGTTTTGTATCAATATCATTTAAAAATATTTGTTAAATATCCGCACTCAATTGTTATAGTCTCTTTATCTAACTTTATTTGTTTATTATTAAATATTTTATTTGAATTAAACTGAACGCGGGTTGAAATATTAAAGTTATGCTTTTTATGTTGAAAATTAGTTGTAGGAAGAATTTTTGTGAGAAAGGCTTTTCGTAATCTTACAATTTTTACTTTGATCATGTTAAATATATTGATTCTTTTTCGCGAATAAAATTTTGCAAGAAAATTAATAAGAATTTTAAATTGTTTTCTACGGATTTTCTTATGAATATAAATGCACATGAAATGTTTAATAATGTTTTAACTAGTGGCAATTAATTTTGCAGATAATTTTTCATGAATTTTTTGTTTCAAATTACTTTTCACCGACAAATAAAATAAATGTTTTTAACTTTTTGTTGTATTATCTAACTTTGAGATATTTGGAGTTATGAGAGAGACCTATCTCCAATTCGAACAATTTAGTTATAGATAATAATTAATTTATAACTGATTCAAAGATCCACTATTTAGTAATAAATCTAGACTTTAAACCTTATAATTAATGGTTTATTTAAAAAGAAAATACTTAGTCAATTTTTTCACTTTTTTTATATATTCATATTTTTATATTTTTCTAGCTCTTACTAATTTGAGTCTCAAAGAATCATTTGTAGATAAATTTTCACTAAGTCAATTATAGCTTCTTGGATACATTTTATGCTGCCCGCTAGCCAACATGGATGAACTTTATACCCAGGTAGCCAAGTATATCATCATGGAAAAGAACTTGATTTCAGAAATAAGATATTGAAAACTCCGTTGTGACCTCTACTTCTCATACATAAACCTTTAGAAAAAGGTGTGCTAGGAAGTACAAAAACTATAACCCCATGAATTTCGATCAAGATGTGTCATCATCTCATAAGCATTTAATGTAGAGCTGATTCACCTTCCTCAGTCTACACCCTCACCACCTTTCATTGATTCAACCACACAATGTAGCTATCATCAAAACCAAGGTTACACCACAGAAGAATGTTACAAAATACGTGACTTTATCAAATATCTCGTCAAATCGTGGGCCTTAATTGTCAAGCTAGATGAGGTTGAGGTCGAGGAGGTTGGGACAAAGGTTTCCGTAATGTTTTTGAAGGTCAGTTATAGAACGTCAATAGGAGGGCCATGTCATAGTGCCTCAGCGTGAGCAAAGACATAGGTAGAAACCCTAGCAAAATCCTAGTGATGTCAAAGGTATCATGAACATTACTGCTGAAGGATTTGTTGGGGAACACAACTCAAATGTAGAAACAAAAATGAAATTTTGAAGTATAACTACAGAAGCTTGCTACCATTACATTCACGGATGAGGACTTTTGCACTAATGATCTTGAACAAGATGATCCAATCATTGTTATCACCACTATAGCTAATTGACAGGTTAGGAAATTTCTTATCATGAAAGTTTTGCTGATATATACTAGTCCACATTTGAAAACTTCAACATCCCCTCATTTCTATCCAAACTTATTTGGATCCACTACTAGGACTTGTTGGGGAGCGGGTACATACCCTAAGTTATGTTATTGTAGGCCTATCAAACTATAATGGTTTGATACATCCCAGGAAAGGTTAACACTTCATACAACATTCCATAGTTTTTACACTATATGGAGATGAAATTTCGTGTTAAAGACAATAGAATTATTATAGTGAAAGTTGATCTTAAAGTGACTAGAGAATGTTATGCACTAAGTTTGAAGATTAACTCCAACAACGATATCTCTAGGACTGACTAGGACCGACTAGATGTTAGAATTACCAGAAGAGTATGACATAATTCATTAGTGTCATAATGTTGAAGAGGTACTTCTAAATCCTTCTCCCATTGTTGACTCAACCCTTGTTCTGAATTGAAAGAGAACTGACCTTCTTTTGATGAGTCCAGGATCAAAATTTAGCTGGGCTTTTATCCTATTCGGTACACAAGGGTGAGTAAGACAAATAATTGTGTGTTGAGATCTAAAGTAGACTATGTTTTAATACATAATGTAGGTCTCTTTGCATGGAGCCCAATAGACATGTCCGATATTGATTCTAATATTATGTCGCATAAACTAACTATTCTCTCTCAAGTTAAACTAGTAGTCCGAAGAAAGAGGAAGCTCATAGAGAAATGACACATGGCCATCAGTAAATTGCTTAAAGTTGACTTTATAAGGAAAATTGTTCTCATAACATGGCTTGCAAACGTCACTATGGTAAAATGGTCAAATGGCAAATGAAAAATATACATTAACTATATGTGTCTCAAAGATACGTATATTCCGCCAAACATAGATTAAACCATTGATAATACAGGTGGCTATGAGTTTTTTGAATGTCTATTTAAGATAAAATAAAATCAGAATGTGTCTGCCTAATTAAGATAAGGTAACTCTCACTACAAAGGGAACTAATTTTTAGTACAAGGTGATGTCTTTTGGTCTAAAAAATGTTGGAGTCATATATCAACATCTCATAAATAAAATTTTTAAAGATCTCATCGACAACATCGTAAAGGTTTATATATTGACAATATAATGGTGAAATCAAACAAGGTTAAGAATCATCCTCTATATTTACAAAAGTTTTTAACAAAGTCAGAAGTATAATATATGGTTAAACCTACAAACTCAATAATACGTGTTTATATTATTATATTTTGTTGAATGTTGTTTCGATAGGTTGATAATTCAGTAAATATTATTTCTATTAACAAACACTTTTTATATTATTATACTTTTATTTTATTTTATTTTTAAATTACTTACATAAAATTATATACATAATTAAGTTATCACAAAAAGATAAAATAAATCTTTGTGGAAATATATTTCAAAGTTAAGCAAAACTTCCGGCTGTGAAAATAATAAGATCAAATGTAGTGTGATTTTTCATTCAATAGATTTACACTTGAGTAAAGTTTCATTTGTTAAAAATTATAGAGGAGAAATTAGAATTTGTCCAAATGTGAACTATCAAAACTTATTGAGTTTAAAAAATTAGACAATAAAACAACATTGAAAATAAAAAAGAAAGGTCTTTCTAGTATTTGAGGAAGGAATTAGACAAGCAATTGTGTTAATCCAAAATTTAAAGGTTCTTTACAAGCTTCTTTCAATATTCAAGTGAGAGATACTCTTGATTGTGAAATTGTGAGGATGTTTTATTCTTTAGCACTACCATTTCATTTAGCAAGAAGTCTTTATTATAGAAGTGTATTTTCTAATGCAACTAGCACTGCTAATCTTAGTGAGTATGTACTACCAACATATAATAAATTGAGAGGTACTTTACTTTTAAAAGAAAGGAGTCACGTAGGAAACCTTCTGCAAGATGTGAGAAACTAATGAAATTAGAAGGTTGTAACAATTGTTAGTGTTGGGTGGATAGATCCTTAAATAAGACCACTCATAAATTATATGGCAATCACTAAGAGTGGACAAATGTTTTTGAAGTCAATAAACATGATAGATAAAGGACAAAATTTGTATTGTTAAACACATGAGAGATGCACTTATAGAGGTTGGTTAAAAAAATGTGGTACAAATTATACTTAATAATGCATCTGTATGGAAGACAGTTGGTATGCTTATAGAACTCAAATTTCCTTTAATTTACTGGACTCCTTATATAACGCTAACCTTAAATCTTGCAGTGAAAAATAGTTGCATAGAAAAGAATACTAAAAAAATAGTGATACTTATCAACAATGTTCTTGGATTTCACAAATTGCTGACGATGCTACTTTATTGAAAACTATTGTTGGACACAATAAGATTATCCATATTCAATAACTTCAACTCGTTGGAGTTGCTTTCTATTGCTCCAACAAGATTTGGTTCAACCATAGTCATACTGAAAAGGTTTAAAAGTTTGAAAAAAAGACTCTACGAAAGGATTATTAGTGATGAATGGTCTTCTTACAAAGAGGATAATGTGGATAGTGCACATTTTGACTAATAGTTGGTGAATGAAGGTTGGTTACATACGTTCTTTAAATGCTCTTATTTATGATGTTCTCAGAAAAACATATACGGATATGACTACTCTTCACTTAGTATATGAAATGGGAGATTTAATTATTAAAAATGTGAAAAAGGTTATACACCAACATGAAAGAAAAACGAAAATTGATTTCATCAGTTTTTCGAGATAGTAAACTCAATATTAATTAACTGTTGGACTAAGATTAACACATCTCTTCATTATCTTACTCATTCTTTAAATCCAAGGTAATACATTATACAATTAAATTATTTTATGATTATATTTTGTTATGCACATCTTATTTATAATATCATAAATTTATAATATTATTTTTAATGTTGTAGATATTATAATTGAATGGTTAAATGAAGATTCACCAAGACTTACCCCACATCAAGATGTGAAACTTACTCATGAAAGGAAAAAATGTTTTAACATGTACTTTTCAAATATAAGAAGACAAGTAAGTATAAAGTTTGCAAACTTTTCAAATGGAAGAGAAGATTTTGCTAATATTAACTTTTTAGGGATAAAAGTAAAATGGATGTAAAAACATGGTGGATTATTCATGGAACTAATAAACCAATACTTCAAAAACTAACTCTTAAGCTACTTAGAGAACCCTATTCTTCTTGATTTAAAAGAAATTGGAGTACCTACTCTTTTACATATTTTTTTGAAAAAATAAAATAAAATGACACCTAAAAGGACATAAGATTAATATTTATCCATAGTAATCTTCGTCTTATTGAAAAAACTTCTTAAAATAAAAAAAAAGAAAAAATAAATTGTAAAATATTAGAAAAGATACATTAGATGACAATGAAATTCTTGATATTACTAATTTATCTCTTGGTGAACTAAAATTAGAAGTTGTATTTTTCAACGAAGATGAACAAATATAAAATTCAAACATTATGGTTTATATAAGGTTCTCGTGTTAGACCTTTTTATAAATGTTTCTCTTAATTTTTTTTCAAATTAAGAAATGTACTTGTATATTATCTTATAATTTTCAATTTAATTATAACTACGTCTAACATCATCATATATCTAAGGCTTATTTTTAAACGTAAGGTAATTTACACTTAAAATTAGAATTTGACTAAATGAAAATGCAGTTAGAAATTCATCAATAATCAAAATGGAATATGCGAAAATAATAGTCTCATAATAAGCTCGCTCTACAAATACCAAGGAGGAAAAACTTTAAGCAATAAGCTATAAATACCAATGTTTACACAAATAGTAACAATACAAATATGTAGGTTCAAACCATTCATGGCCTTAATGTCATTGCCAAATTTTCATATTCAATTTAGAAAAACTACAATAAACTCAAAATGAACAAAACTAAAAAGACAAGCAAAATGCTCTATTTCAACCAACATGAAAATTTACAAACCCCCTTTATAAAGTAAGGATAATTCTCTCGATAATACTCTAACTACATTTATTTCTCCATGAAATATTGCCTCTAAATCATCATTGCATAACCAATCACACTACATAGAACTATAAACCAAGACTTAGTTTCATGTTTACTTTTTGTTTCACATAGAATCAGAACAAACCAAATATTTCAACCAAACAACCAAAAATCGAAAACAAAGCACAAAACATACATTCAATATTCATTATTTTTATTTTCAAAACAAGATGCCCCAGATATAGCATTCCAATTTTCCTCAAACATTTAATATAAGGAAACGTTTCACATTAAAACCTAACAGATGTCTAATATCAAGTTACACACAAAATATAATTAATCATTCAAAACATATCCTTCAATTGTACATCAAACTGGTAGGATTGAAATAGAAAATCATCTTCCTCTACTCATAAATGTGCATCCTCCCAACTTTATCAAGATTCTTTTCTTTCTTAATACCTTCATTTTCGTTCACAACAATCATTTTGACTCAAACATAGACAAAATTTAAAAAAAAAAAATCTTCACTAAACATTCAAGTAGAGACATTTTAACTACTAATTAAAACTAAACTTTTAAATAAACATTAACAAGTAGAAGAGCCACAACAAAGCCATTACCCTCAAGTCATCTTAAGGACAAACTGCTCTGATGCCATAAATGTAACATTCCTAAAAATTTACCCTCTAAACAGTTATAATATGCAGATAATTAATAAATATAATATATACATACCACATTCAAAAAGTAGTTCAAAATATAAACCTATTCATAATACATTTACAAAGTAAAACAAAAGTAAAACGCATAAAAAAAGTAGATCACGTGCTTCATCAACTCATGGAGAACTCTCAATAAATGTCAAATCCTCTACTCTCATATAACACATGATCATGACAAGTTTAAAAACAAAACAAACAATATATTGAAGAAAAGAGTAAGCTAGAGACTTTAAAATATAGAATTATAAAGTTTAAATTTTCTATATTAACCAAAATACCTTAACTTAGGTACTCATCAATCGTCTCATACATCACTCTACCATTCTCATTTCTATACAATAATACATGCTATACATTGTTGTAACTGGGGTTACGATGGGAACAACGATCCGAAAGAAAAAGATAAAAAAATTTAAAAAATAGTAAAAAGAGTCGTTACTATAGTTTATCATGAAAAACTATAGAAAAATTGGAAAAGGATAAGGCAAGTCTGTAAAAACTGGATTTTGGGTCCTGGAGTCAAACGTGTGGGGAAGGTATTAACACCCCCACAAAGTCCGTCTTAAGACAATACCTTTAATTAAATAAATAAAATGAGTGTAATTTTCAAAATTTTCATTTTCCCAAAAAATGAAGATAAAAAATAAATAAAAATGTATTTTTTATTTTTTGAGAGGTTCGACAAAGTTTGACCTTGCTCCTACGTATTTCCATCAGGGATGGAAAATCAGGATTATGTAGTTCTATAAAGAAATTTGATTGTTAATCCAAACAAACTTAAAACTTTTCGAATTAAATCCATATATGACGCGAGCGATCATTTATGAATTAAATCAAAAATTTATAAAAAATAAAACACTATTTTTATTTATTTAATAACAAAATAAAATGAAACAAATGTAAACTCACATAAAAATAAAAATTAAAAAATTCAGATGTGAAATAAATCAAAAAATTATTTTAAAAGAAGATCTCATATGACACGTATGACAATTTGAAGGTTTAATTGAAATTTATTTATTTATTAATAGAGCTAATAAAAGGTTTTTTCCTTTTTTAAAACAATTGGGCTAACTCCAGATTGCTACACCAAACTCTGGACAGCTTCTTCCTAAACCTCCATACCTTCTTTATGCGCCTCCATTCATTTTTAGAATCTCAAAATTAACCTTGAATAAAGTGTGCAAAGTCCCAATTACCCTTACATAACCTTGCACCTTTGTATCTTCGTTTCCACCTGACCCTTGCAGTAAATATGCCGCCACAGTGAAGGAAGAGCCTCTGTCGTCTTGTGAAGAGCTGTCGTCGAAAAACTGTTACCGTTGTCCGCCGTTCACAGGCGTCATCACCTGTGAAGATACGTCTACCAATGTTAATGGAAGGGGAAGATAATGGAGAAGGAGGTGGGTCACGTCCTGCATCGCATTTTGGATTTGAATTTAAGTTTAATCCGAAAGTGTTTTGGAATTGTAGTTCTATAACAGCCTATTCCAGAATTCTCACCCCACTCAAACTTATTTCCGACAAAAATCTTCTTCTACCACCTCTCCACCACCACCACCACCACTAATATATCATCACTGACCACCGCGACCAACCTTTCACGACTACACAGCTAGAATTACTACCACCACTACAGTACACCAAAAATTACAACATTGTCTTTCTTCACGCATCTCCATTCTTATCTTTTTAAAACTTGCACATATCTTTATTAAGGGTAATATAGTCTTTCCAAAATGGGCAATCTAAAAAATTCAAAATATGTGGAAGTGTAAGAAGAAGGTATAAAGGTAGAGGAAGAGGCTGCCCAAACTCTGCCGCTCTCCTCTTTTCTCCATAATGGGCCCAACCCAATTTGTTCACGTTTGTTTTTTCAAATGGGCCGAACCCAAACTTACCTACTGCATCTCTTCACAACTTCACTATAGGCTTAAGTTCTTTCAACACTCTATACTAACACAACGACGAATTCTTCTTGCACCTCCATGATCTCGTCCTGCACCTCCATAATAGACTTGAAAAGTCTATTATACCCTTAATTTAATATTGTAAAACCCAAATGTACCCTACACCCACTTCACTCAATTCATTGTGTCTACGTTTTATTTGCAAATATCAGATGACACCTCATTTGGTTTACATTTTTAAAAGTTATATAAATCGGATGGAGTGTCATCCGATTTACATCCTCTTTAGAAATATAAACCAGGAAATGTAAATCAAATGACACCCCATTAGTTTTATATTTTAAAAAAATTTTATATTAAACCTACATCTCAGCTTCGTGGTAGGTAATATTTATCAGACAAAAAAGTGAAATCGTGGTAGGTAATTGTAATCTCTTTCTTCCTTCTTTTTTCTAAACAAAAAATTGATTGCCATCAAGAAATCAAGTTTTATTATAACTTGTTAAAACAAGATGAAAATAACGTTATGAACAGAGTGAAAAACCAAAAAGAAAAGAAAGCTAAGAGATAAAAATTGAATCACCAAAGTTCATACCTGGAGACATATTTCACAGGTTGTATTTCCTTTCTCGTTGCACCATCTTTTTATGCAATCTCTATGAGCAAATTGCGTAACAAAACGCAGTTATTGATGAGAATTAAAATAAACAAAAATAGGTCTTTAAGATTAAGAAGTTATGTATTTTTGTATTTACCTTCACGGTTTCAAAACAAGCAGAAGGTGCTTCCAATGTTTCTATGTTTTCAAACTCTTATTCATGACAAATTCTACAACGAGGAATTGCAGCAAGCAATTTCAAATCATCGACCAGCAGAACAACCTCTGCCATATATTTCACACCCAGTGATTTCTGTTTCTTCAAATTTCAGTCTTTGTTTTCAAATTCTATCGGGTAAATAAACAAATCATCAAACCTAACAATTTGAAATATCGTGCGTTTGTAGGTTAAGTGTGACCTTGTGCATGCATGGGGTGTTTATTTGTTGAAGGTGATGTGCGGAGGGGCATGGATAAGAGGGTGAGGGTTTTAAGGGTGTCACTGGGAGGTGGTGGCAATGAGGTACACGTAAGTGAACGTGGTGAAGGGTAGGACGTGCATGTGAGTTAGATGGATGAGGGAGAAGGTGGTTCTAGTGAGGTGTAATGGAGGTTTTGGTGAGGGAGAGAATGAGAAGTTCATGGGAGGTGCAAGACGCTTGGTGTATGTGGCCTGCATGGGAGGTGCGTTTGGACTGTTGGTGATGGGTTGCATGCTTGGGAATTGGGGCTTTATAGAGGTGGATGGTGGTAGCATGGTGTGTTCAATGTAGGTGAGAGAAGATGTGGGTGAATGTGGGAGGTGCAGAATGCATACAATATCCCGTTATGATGTGAAGACTAGAGAGGAATGAATATTTTATTTTACTTCATATTTTTTAATTTTATTATTTATTATCAGGAAGTGAGGAAGTTCAACACCGAAAAAAACAGTTCGAAAATGTTACCTTTTATTATTTTATTGTTATTTTTTATTTATATTTTATTTTCTTTTTCTTTTTTATTTATTTATTATGAAATGAAGAACGTGTAGTGTAATTTTTAAATGTCTATATTTTTTTGTTATTTATTTTTTAATTATTTTTACTTTATTTTTTTTTAAGATAGATATTTTGAAATATCTCTTTATCTCTTCTTTTACTCTTCTTTATCTTTGGATTAATCTTTAACCGTCTTTAACATAGAATTCATAACATAGAAGAAAGTTTTTAGTCACATTATTATTCTTTTAAACATATTTTTGTTTCTAAATTTTACTTATTTATTTATTTGACGAAATTGGTTGTTGACATACATATATTGACTCATATACAAAGGCACTTGCCTATACTTCTGGAAGACTCGTGCATTAAATATACATAGAGCTTTGGACCCGTCATAGAACTCCAAACATCCACACATTCATCAAATCAATCAATCAACAATCTTGTATGACAATATTAGTCTACCTAATTCTGTTCTTATCAGTTATATTTTAAACTATAGTCACTCAATTTGAATCTCCCTCGACTCTCACCACACTTAATAATTTTCATTTATGTGATTCCAATATATTAGTATAAAGTTTAGATACCTTCTTGTAGACAAATCTGACAATGTACAATCCTAGACATCTCAACACACAAACATATGTTTTCTTGAAGATACTATGTCTAGATTACAAATCATAACATCTCAATATAATACCATATATTATTCATGATAAAACTAAAGCGAATTATCAAAACAATTCAAGTTAAGTTTAATAACCAATTTTAGAAGATCAATACAATATCAAATATCAAGTTTCGTCATCTATGATATATCATGTGTGTCTGTACTTTATAAGGATTATTCCAATACTTAGATGAAGACAAAACAAAATATGTTTTAGATGAACTACATAAAAAAGTAGAATGTATCTAATTTCATTAAGAATTGCATATGATATCCAACTCATTGTCATCCAACACTACCTCCATACGAATTGAATATGATATCAACCCATGATAATTATGTACTACTTCCATAAGAATTGGATATGATATCCAATCCATGGTCATTCAACATGGGAATGGACGTCCTTGACCTATTCCCCCTAATAGTTTGAGACTCAAACATTATTAAGAGTTACGTAAACTTGTGTATCACAGCAAATGGTAGTGCGCAGTTGCGGTGTAAACACAATACCGATTATTAAATTTCAACATTTCTACAAACCTTACATGTAGAAGGTGAACACAATCAGTTATTATGAACTGAGATTACTTGATCTCAGATGTTTCTTTTTGTCACTGTCACCTTCAAGCCATGTTTCATAAGAAGGACAACGGAAACCCTGGGGGATATAGCTTGGCCTTCCACCAATTGAATGCGATAATTCCACAGCATAGCAGCAGCAATCATCTTTATCTCAGTGAAGCTCATTTCTTTACCCAAACAACTTCTTGGTCCTGCATTGAATGCAATGAACTTGTAAGAGGGTACGTGGATAATCCCTCCTTTCTTGGAGATCCACCTCTCTGGTCTAAATTCCAAGCAATCTTCACCCCATATTTCCTCTGCCCTTCCCATGGTGTATAGAGAATACACTATCATGGTATTTGAATTAACCCAATGACCACTAGGAAGCATATCAGATTTTAAT
>Ga0099825_1003649_pt1 | contig 20450 bp, 12 predicted proteins | sample SiratroredBW_FD_76838 | JGI IMG/M metagenome (GOLD analysis project Ga0099825, IMG submission 76838) | Root nodule microbial communities of legume samples collected from California, USA - Siratro red BW | ecosystem: Host-associated > Plants > Roots > Nodule | place: USA: California | collected... | reverse complement strand
GATTGGGGAATATTTGACAAAGGTGGCGAGTGCTACATCCATTTTGGCAATGTCATTTTCTGCATCTATGGCTGCGCTGGAATATTACCTTCTCAAACGTTTCCCCGTTCCTTATGGTAAGTAGACATGAATGAATGAACAATGTGGTAGATGACGAGTAATTTTGCCTAGTTCCAAGAGCATGTGCTTAGTACTAGATAATTATAATGGACTAAGAGCTTAATGAAGCAATAACTTGTCATATGTTATGTACATTTTATGTTGAACTTTGGATATGGTGTTGCAGCCCTTTACTTGGTAGCTATAGCCACTGCTGCTTCACTTGTTGGACAGCATTTGGTGAGAAAGGTGGTTGCAGTATTGGGGAGAGCATCAGTGATCATTTTCATTCTAACCTTCACACTTATTGTTAGTGCAGTTTTACTAGGTAAGTGTAAGATGGTTTTATTTGCAGAGTGTGTTAGTGCAGTTTTATAGGGCAAATGTAAAATGGTTTTATTTGGTGGCAGGTGGAGTGGGAGTTGTACACATGATTCAAAAGATTGAACATAAGGAGTACATGGGATTCGGAAACCTTTGCATGTACAAGGTTAAATATTAAGGTTCTTGAGGCCTAATATTCAAGGACAGGGCTCCTTAATGCAGTTTATTATTGAAGAAAGGACAGTCTTTATTTACATTACTGCCACATTTTTGTATTTTATGTTGGTGTATACTTTTAGTTCACTTGAGAAACAAAAATTTATTGTATTGGTTTTCAAATTATCCGGAAGAAATATTTTGAGTTCACATTTTCTTAGGGAGCCAGGGCTTAAGCCACAACATTTGTTTTGTCTATATTTGTATATGTATTTCATTTCTTTATATTTAAAAATCAATCGAAGCAATCAATGATTTCTGTATGTTTAAGAACCCGCATGTTACGGTCCTCCCCCACCAGCCACTTTGGTTTCCTAATGTTATAGTTTTGGATCAGCTTTACTTCTTGCATCATTATTCCTCTGTTTCCATAAATGGTGGGAAAAGTGCAAATTGTCTATAGGGTTGGAAGTATTTTAATTTGGTTAACTCATAATATTTCTATATTTTTAAATTTAGAATAACATAACAAATTTTTTAGAATATGTAATCTAAAATATATTCACATAGATATTTTGAATTGTACAATTTAAGAATATATTTTAAATTATACAATCTATAAATTTATAATATTATACTATATTAAATAATTTAAAAATATTATCTATTAACTATCTAAAATGTTCTTAATCAAATGGACAATTTTAATTTTTCCAACATTTTATGAGGTTCCGGATTAAACTACATGGTGCAGAAAGTAAAAACCTTTGTATCACGACAATATATGGGTAAGAGTATGGGCGGAAAGTATAAAGAAGTGCTCCAATGGTTCACTAAAACGTAATTTATAATAAATTTAAAATAACTTATTAAAAATAATTTAAAACTTTACTTAAAATAATTTTTGTACATTTATTTATATATAAGTTAATTTTAATTTATATAAAATATTATTTATTTTATGCCTTATTAAACAGATTGAAACACATTTTTTTATTGACAAAAATATTATTTTCGTTAAGTCTTGCCCTTTAAAAATCTACTTCAGTATCGGAATTACTTGACGAACCAAGTTTCTCAAGTTTTTGCTTCATGACAATTATGTAATGCTATTATTCTTTTTCCACCAAGTTCTTAAACTTTTACCTTAAGAAGGGTTAATTTTGAGTTTTCCCATTGCATAATTATGTTGGAATAGGGAAATCTTTTGCTGAGGTGAAATAACTTTTCTTTCCTTTTGCTATAAACTTCTGCACATGTCGTTTTTATTTTATTTTCCAGTTAAAAAAAATATTTTAAAAGTTATTAATAGCTACAGGATTTTTGTGAACTAAAGATATAGTTCTGCAATTAAATACCATTCATGAAGAACCCTACAACATTGACATATCAACAATTTAACACTGTAAACATTCATTTGACATTCTCAAATTCTCTTCATCTCTCTCTTTTTTTCACATTAATCACTTATTACTTTCTTCATTTCCCTCTCTTCTAATTTGGTCTTTGTATATATATATATGAGATGTGGAGGCTTTTTTCTGAACTTTATTTGTGGACCTTGTAAGCGCAAAGGTCTCCAAATCCCATGTACTCCTTATGTTGAATCTTTTGAATCATGTGTACAACTCCTACTCCACCTGTGACCAAATAAAATCATTTTACATTTGCCTAATAAAACTGCACTAACACACTGCAAATAAAACCATCTTACACTTACCTAGTAAAACTGCACTAATAATAAGTGTGAAGGTTAGGATGAAAATGATCACAGATGCTCTTCCTAGAATGGTAATTGCCTTTCTCACTAAATGCTGTCCAACAAGTGCTGCAGCAGTGGCTATACTTACGAAGTAAAGAGCTGCAACATGGTATTCAAAGTTCAGCATCGAAATTTTCAATATAACAAGTTAGTGTTTCCTTAACTCATAAATAAACTAATTTTATGTCATAGACAAATTGATTAATTTTTCTAATTATCTTGTAAAAATCTTATGCAAACAGTTGTATATTCATCCAAACTTACCATAAGGAACAGGGAAACGTTTGAGAAGGTAATATTCCACCACTGCCATAGATGCAGAAAAAGCCATTGCCAAAGTGGATGTAGCACTTGCAACCTTTGTGAAAATACTCCTCAATTAGAGTGGATTCCAAGTAAATTCTCAGGTTTAAGGCAAAAAAGGGGTACCTGAGGAGGAATGCCTAGACCAAGGAAAAGGGGTCCCAAGATGAATCCTCCACCAAGGCCTAGCAAACCAGCAATCATGCCAGCAAGTGTGCCACAAAGACAGAATAGAACCAACTGCAGCACACAAAACTGTGTTTGTTGATCTCCCTTGGATGCTATGAATCTCTTCCCTTTGTATAGACGAACAGCCTCATATGAACTCATTCCTACAGCTATAGGAACCTGAAAGTAAATAAAGAACTAAAATAGTCAGCAATCACCATGATAGTGATATTGATAGTTCATTAAATTCTCCTACAGTAGTTTATACCTGAAGTAGATTCATTAGCCAATATACCCTTGAGCAAGTTGTTGTGTGTTTCTGTTGATTTCAAAACAGAGGCATGTGTTATCATCATATTATGTTTACCAATGCATAGAAAATGAAAAACTCATTCATGGATACCAACTTTTCCAATCTCTAATCCAAGAATCATGATCCAGCCAGAAAAAAGAAGTCCAAGTTCCTTCCAACGAATGTTCTCAACAATAGAAACCTGCATGACAGTTTTAGATTTCATTAGAAAGAATAGATGTTGCATATATATGGAATCAATAACTTTCAGTATTTTGTACTACTTTTTTCCTTGGTTCATTAGAATCGTCTTTGGCAGGGTCTTCTGTTTGAATATAATGTGCAGCATCTTCAGCTGTTACAATGTCAGATTAGATTAAAAAATAGCATGACATGCCTGATAAACACTTATACATACAGAATGGTAGAATAGACATAATATCAAACAATTTACCATCAATCCGTGAATTCTTCTTAGCTTCCTGGAATCATAGCATGGATGCATGCACAAGCATCAGAATGCAAAACTTGAAAGAAATTTAAAATATAAAAGAGCGTGATGTTTAATGAAGCAATTAATTAACCTTCTTCATAATGGTTTCTTTCTTCCATGTGTCAACACCCTTAAGGAAGGATTTAAGTGAAATGCCTGTTTAACATTCAGATCAGATCAGAGGAAAGAAACTAATTGAGCAAAACAATAGTGTCTGAATTTTGAAGTTTGATCAGTAATTCTTACCAGCGAAAAATATTATTAGCAAAGCTGTTAGCATCCACTCGGGAAAAATGACATTGAAAGCAACTCCAATACTGATTCCAAGCATCAACATTGGTTGGAAGAGAAGTGCTAAGTCATAATCAATCACAGGTAAATCAAGTGTGGGGTGTCTTTGCCTCAAATTGTAGAAAACAGTTGCTGTTGCTCCTCCAGTAATCATGCCTAATTCATCAAACAAACAGATTCCATTCATGTATAAGTTTCCAAAGAAGAATATTCAATTCAAAAACAAAGCTTAATAAATTGGCACAACATGTTAAATATAGAAAATAATGTGAAGTATGACCCTAATCTAACTCAAAAAGAGAATGATATCACTGTTTAGTTACACTTGATTTGAATCACATTAAGTGAGAGTAATTAGTGACTTGTATGGTGAGAACTTGACATCAAGAACAAAATTGTCATAATCATACTAAGACACCAAGTGTTACTATTAGAAAAGTGATTATATATTTCATGAGTGCTAAATTTTGTTGCTATAACAGTTAACATCTAGATTAAAAGTTGGTTGACTTTTTATATTATATATTACAATAAAGCATAATGAACCTTTATCTTTGGCTTATGCATTGAATGTTTTAACATAACAATCAAAAATAAATTACTTCTTAGATTCGTAAAATAGAAAAAAAAAATGAGATTGGATTAGATGAAGAAAAGTGATTCTTATAAAATCATTTTGGAAACATATCAAGATAACTCTTATTACTGAAAAAATAAAAATTATGAATTTAAATATTTTTAACGACTAAAGCAAACAAATATAACATTTTTAAATATTCCTAGGAAGTAATCATATATGTATGTTAGTTAGTATATACATATATATATATATATATATATTACTTATTATAATAAACAAGAGTTTTTAATTTATACATCTTTTGTGTGTCTATATATGATTTCAGAATAAAAAAATTCATTAAAAATTATCATTATCTAATCACGTCATAAAAGCAATTACAAATTGAAACTGAAAAGATAAAAAGTAAAGAAAAAACAGTAACTCCAACAAAGAACGAGATATGTTTAAAAGAGAGATAAAATCATCACCAACTCATTATTGTGATGTGAGAAAAAAAAAATCACCAACAGGATCGTGCAATAGGATAATAACAAACCAAAATCCCCGTCTTAATTAGCTCAGATTAATGTCCACAACAAAAATATGCTAACATTACTAATTTCAAGTGAACATTTTTTTATCATTCAAAAATAACGTTACGTGTACATATAGAAGAATGTTTTTCATTAAGATTTTCATATATTTATAGTCATGTATAAAACTAGTTGCTTTAGGACTGCAAAAGAATAAAGAATCATAGCAGATGAAATTAAAACTGGGAAAAGATATCAATTAAAACGTATGCATTCATACATCACAAGATAATAGTGAGTCTAAAAGCAAAATAAATTATTCATAATACTATAAAGAACATGTTTCATTAAAATATTGGCTTGGACAATGAAATCAACCTAGTACCACTCCCCAATGTTTGGTGTCAACGTCCCACACGGATCTACTAATGCTTAACACATCCCAAATGCTATTATTTTTTTTTCTTACAAATCATACCTTTATAATTATCCATTTTAAACAAAAAATTTAATATAAAATAACTTTTTTAATTATTTTATTAATGTAATTAATACTGAAAAAGAAAAATTAGTTATAATAACAAGAAGAAAAAAAATATATATATATATATAATGACATGAAAAAAAAAATATTAAACATCTATTATGAAGGAAAATATTATTGATTATATCATAACAATCTGATACCATATTGATTCTATCATAACAAGAAAAAAAAAAGGAAAAGATAGGAAAGAAAACTACAAGCTTTATTTCAGGATAACAGATAGATGAGACAGAGCAAATCTACCTTCAATATATGTATGGCAGAAGAAAAGAAAGAAGATTTAAAATCTATCACTAACATAAGAGAGAATGTTAATTTGTTAGTGAAGAACAGGGGAAATAAAAAAAGAACGCAAGTTCTTACATTTTGAAATTGCTGTTGCTGACTTTTGATCGAATCCAACAATAAGAGTAAGCATGGGCACAAAGATGCCACCCCCACCAACACCTCCCACAGTCCCAAATGCAGATCCTAGGAATCCAACTATGCTTCCTACTATTATTCTCCATCCAAATTTCATACTCTGAACACAACACAAAAAAAATGAAAAGCATTTTACAAGGTTAAACCATGTCATGCAAAAACCAATATCCACATGCATGCATGCATGCATACACGCACTGAAGTTTTTTGGAGTAAGATAGAATTTTGTTCATCTAAAATGTTCGAGTTATCTAAATCAATTTCTCTTCTCTAAAAGGGTCGTCTAAATCATCTCAAAACATATTTCACATAAATTTTTATCACTGTTTATGGAAACATTTTTCTTTTATATAAAATATTTTGTGATCGAAGTAACTGTGAAGTGAGCATTCTTTCTTACCGGCCAATGGTGCTTGTAAAATACTTTAGCATGATAATCAACACCTATAGTTCCATTGGATGGTGTTTTGTTGTCTGCATTTTGATGAGAATAAGGAGTAGCTGAGACTGAAACAAGAAGAACAAAAGCAATGAGAGCCTTTGCAGCAACCCATTTCACATCCCATGATGCATGCACAGCCATTACTCTCTTCAGACACAGACCAGTTTTCTAAACTGAAAATCTTAGTCCTTTCAGAAGAACTAAGATGCTGTTATACTTTGCATTAAAATGAAACCACGAGGCCTATATATAGAGAACTTTGAAGAAAGTGTACACTTCAAAAAAGGGAGCTCGTACGGTATATTGTTGATAATGGTTTTTAGTATTCAATCAAAATTTAGGTACAAGAAAACAACATCTTCGGTCAGAGTAGTATTGATAACAAAATGGTCTCTATTCTTAGTGTTCATTGGTTTCTTTCTTCTTTTATCTTTTATACTATTACACATACTTTTTTGGCTGTTTGTGGACAGTGTACTCCCACTACTTTGGCCTAATAAACTTATTAGTGCTTTAAATATGCCACATGCACTACGGTTTGTGGAGCTTCCAAAACCAAATGTTCTAGTGTTAAAAATTTCTCAAATTCAGATGACAATTAAACTTTTAAATAAAGAGGAATTAAAAATTATTTATTTATGTAAATGATCAGTGTTCATAGCCTCTTTTTGAATATTCTTCACCACTCCTTTCATTTAATTAATTTCGGAAAACAATATGATATCCATGGAAAACGTGTGATTTTATTTAAAAATTCGTAGTTCAGAATATAAATGGAAAAAAAAGGAATTTATTTTGTCTGCGCAGAAAAAGAAACAATTTATTTGTCAGTACTGAAAACGTTTTACACAAACATTAATTGTATATAGAGTATATTTAAATGCTGATGCAGCTTTAAATTAAATAGTTGTATTCCCAATACATTCCCTAAAAACATAGTTGTGAAGAAGAACTACAGATCTCTATCTTTAACTTCTAACCCTGTACGAGCAAAGATCTCCAAAACCCATGTTCTCCTTCTTTTCAATCCTTTTAATCAGGTTTGCTATGCCTACTCCTCCTGAAATTTGAAATAAATAAAAAAGGTTAAGTCATTAGTAAATTTATAATCTATCACTAATTGGAAATGTCAAAGCATATGTATTAACAAATTTTCTCTAATTTTTCTAAGGTATGTATATATAACTATGATTGGCTCTGATACCACTTGTTGTGAAATCCGAGGAGAAAAATATCGGAAAAATATCACAGAATAAGAACAAAACCAATCCATATAAGGAAATGACACGGTCTTCAACCCAAAACCTTAAAGCATTAAGTTTTGTGGATCTTCTTGTTCAAATTTCTCATTTTTACCGACTTAGACTCACATTTGAATACTCAATAAGTCACTATTGGTTTAATTTAAAATGCATATTGTATTGATTGTAACTAATAAAAGTGTATTGTGATGATGGTGTAAACACTTTTATCCTATCAGTATATTCCAACTGATTCCAACTATGGAATCAATAGATTAGCATATCTTTTAGTCTCTGCAACTTAAAGCACGACAAGTTGTTGGTTTATCTGAATAAAATAAGATATGGGTAAACACCAGCCACTAGTTGTTACTAACATTAGTATAGTGTATATAGTACAGATATGGTACTAGCCCTCCCAAAATGGAAGAAGAATCCAAAAGAATAATATCGTGCAAAATGCACTTGCCTAGTGATATTCCACTCACAAAAACCGTGAGTGCAAGGATGAAAATTATCAGAGACGTTCTCCCCAGTATTGCAATAACCTTTCTCACCAAATGCTGCCCTACCAGTGCAGCAGCAGTGGCTACTGCTACAAAGTAAAGTGCTGCAAAATAATCACACATTAATTAACCATTATTACGAAGTAACTTTGTACTTTTAGGCAGGAAAAGTTATCATTCATTCTTAACTAAACCCTAAACATACTCTATATTAATGATAAAAAATTATTAAAAGGTACAAAGTTCTATACATGCCACTTCTTATTTCATATTCATAATATTTAGGTATCGTCCGTGGGAAATAACTTTAGCATGTTGATATTATTATTTTAAGAGTGATCTTTCGTCTATCACTGGCCATGATATAGTGGTTAACTTATTGATAACCCCTTTAATTTATGGTGGTTGATCTATGCACTTACCATAAGGAACAGGGAAACGTTTGAGAAGGTAGTATTCCACCACGGACATGGATGCAGAAAACGTCATTGCAAAAGTGGACGTAGCACTCGAGACCTACCTTGGTGGAAAGTTGGTGGTGAATGATGAGAGTGAATTCCAAGTGGAGCAACATGAGCAGAGAAGGATAAAACGTACCTGAGGAGGAATTCCTAGTCCAATGAAAAGTGGCCCCAGGATGAATCCTCCACCAAGACCAAGCAAGCCACCAATTATGCCAGCAAGCAAGCCACACGTACAATAAACCAGTAACTTCCCTACATGCAGACGTGTGTGTTCGTCACCCTTTGATGCTATCACTCTCTTCCCTTTGTACAGAAGCACGGCCTCATAAAAAGTTGTTCCCACAGTGATAGGGACCTGATATATCATAACAAGATAATCACCACTACAATATCTTGCTTGGTTCATTGATTTCTCAGACTAAAGCAGATTTTCTAAGTTAACACCAAATCAATCTCTTCATGTTCAACACTTCATTTCGTGATGAGGCCATGTTAATTAGCTTGATTAAGTTGTATAACAACAGAACTTCTGTTTCTGATATATAATATTCAATAGTTCAGCTATTTGTACCTGCAGGAGGTTCAATACCCAATACAGCGCTGAGCAATTTGTAGTGTAGTTCTGTTTCAAAATCCAAGGAATGTATTAGCATACAGCAAACATGTTGATGAACCAAAAGAATGTACCAGATATGAAAAAATATACGAAATTTCGTAGAAGCTAGTGAAACTATATGCGTGATTTGAATTTGAATATTTGAGTGTTAAGCTTTGTTATGCTAGAAATTTTAGGATATTGTTTATGCATATTAACTTTTATTTAGACTTTGGAAATTCTTAGTTTAATTTAAAATTAAATAATGTTAGAATTTGAATTTTGTGTTATTTTATACTTTTGTTTTATACAGAGTACATGAATAAAATATTCATAAAATTTTCTATACATAATATATTTATTCATTTAAAAATATTTTTTCATGGGGAGAATTTTGATATTTCACAACAATAATGCATTTATAGGATTTAGACCTTTAGGAAGGTACGGAAGAAGTTAAAATACTCCTATGATGCAGGACAGTCCATGATGGACCTGATAAGAATACAAAAGGAAAGAAAAATAAAGAAAGCAAAGGGAAACAAATCTGTTGATAAAAAACTTTAAATTTTATTTTGATAAAAAAAAATAGCATCAATCAATGGATATTTTTAAATTTTTACAATTATTTAATATTTAAATACGTTTATAAATTTAGTAGTAATTAAAATACTTTATTTAAATAGAAAATTTAAAATTTATTAAATTTGAATTTCCTTATCAAAAAAATAGTAAAAAAGAAAACAATTTAAAAGAAGATTAATTTAAATTTAATATATTTAAATATCTTATAAATTGTAAATAATTTTATTTAAATACAAGTAAAGCCTCTCTATGAAAGTTCTTTTCTAAAAAAAAAAAAACAAAATAGCACAAGCATAAGATTACCTCAAATATGAATGTGATAAGAGATAAAAGAAATATGAAATGAGAAAGTGATGAATCTAATAAGAGAGTTCAAAACGGAGAAGTATGACATTATTAAACAATATTCAAACAAATTGTATGCCGTTTTTAATAAAGTACTATTAATAGGCATTAAATCCACTATTCTATAATTGTGGAAAAATAAATTTTATAATTATACATGGAAATATAACTCTTCGTATGTCTCCTTGAAAAATACAAACAATATATAGTTTTGCACAATTCTAGAAACATGAAATTCAGAGCCAAGTAGTCATAACCTGTCAGCAATATCAAACCATCTATCTAAGCATTCTTTGATTATTTACGCTCTTTTAAAATGTATGTATATAAATATTTGTAATTTTAATTTGAATAATTTAGTTTTTGAAAGTTCTTCTTATGATTAAAATTTAAAAAGCGTTATTAGGTAAAAATAACAATACAAACTCATTATTTAAATTTAGGAAGTTATTATCTTAACTTTAAGATGCACATGATTTGAGCATTTAAAATGTGTTATACTTTTATTATATGAATAATAAAATATTCATGAAACCATTCACATAATACATCTTTGATGCAAAAAATATATATCTTAAAATAAACAAGACTCTAACCTTTCCTATCTGTAATGCAAGTATCAAGATCCACACAGCTACAAGAATTCCAAGTTCCTTCCAACAAATATTTTCAATAACAGAAACCTGCACGGAAGTTTTAGATTTATCAGAAAGTATAGAAATGTTGTACATGAAAACAGTAGCAGCAACTGTCTGCATTTTTTACTATACTTTCTTCCTCGGTTGATTGGTATTTATATGACTTTCATTGTCCATCTCTTCAGCATTAGCGGTTCCTCGAGCGTCTGATGAAACTAAAAGTTAGCATGACATGTTTAATAATGTTATCTTCTTTAACTAGTAACTACGAGAACAGATGCAAGGCTATAGCAGAAACAATATCAATCCACTTACCATTTAACCGTACATTCTGCCTAGCTTCCTGGAATTATAACAGGGATATAATAAATCAAAAACACCAAAAAAATGATTTAGTATACAATTTAGTCCTTGAAAGTGACATTGTATTACTTTGGTCATGTGTTATCACTACAGTGATAGATTTTTTCAGTTATTAAATTATTAAAATTGACTTAGTGTGACCGATTTAGAAATCAAATAATATTAGTCACTATTTTTTAGACACTAAAATATAGTGATCGAATTAATAATTAAATAAAAACTTATTTAATGATTGAATTTGTAATCGAAATAATGATTGAATTTATGTTTGGATTAGTGATCAAAATTTATTAAAACCAAGTCTTTATGCTACTTTTAGAACTAAATTGTGCAAGTTTAATAGAAAGATGAGCTATGTCAACCTTCTTTAGAATGGTTTCTTTTTTCCATGTTTGGACACCCTTAAAGAAGGCATTGACTGAAAGGCCTGTTTCACATTTAGACTACATCAGAAGCAAGCAAAGAAAAATAAAAGTAAGCAAAGAAAAATAAAAGTGATCAAAGATTAGATTTTGAAGCAATTGGTACCTACCAATGAAAACTACAATTAACAAAGCTGTTATCATCCAGTCAGGAAAAATGACATTGAAAGCAACTCCAATACTGATTCCAAGCATCAACATTGGTTGAAAAAGAAGGGCTAGGTCATAGTCAATCACAGGCATGTCAAGAGTTGGGTGCCTTTGCTTCAAGTTGTAGAAAACAGTTGCTCCTGCTCCACCAGTTATCATGCCTTCACCAAGCAAACAATACAAATTTCACCCATATAATGTTCCAAAGATGTACACTGCTAATTCAAAATTCATAACATTATTACCTCATTCCCAAAGCAAATATGTTTTTTAAGTACAAGTTTAGAAAACTTGTTAAAATAGTAGGTGTAGATTAGTATTGGTCAATAATTAGAATATTGTTTTTTTTTTTAAATTAAGGATATGATAATCATTATTTTTTCTATATTACCGTATTTGAATGGAATTATTGTGATAAAATTGGTTATAGATTGAGTCCATTATTAGTTTATTGAAAGATTTCTACATACCATGTGGGATTATAAATTATTTTTCATCAAACATTTTTTCACACTTACTCGTGCAATAATTTTCTTAAAAAGTGACTAGAAAAACTTATCTATAAGATTTGAGCTATGCTTATGAATATGAGTGTTTGAGTATTACCTGTATATTACTACCACTTTCTTAGTATTTAAATATTTATAATTTTTACATTATAAGTTGGAGGTATTAAATTTTTTAGCTTGTGACTATGCAGATAAATTTTCCTTTCAAATTTTACAATTTCACTAATTTATGTATATTATCTTATATTTTTTATAACTTTATGCTAGATTTATTTTTTTTTTTTGTTTTTCAGACTTGTTAAGGTTATTTTTAAATTTTTTTCTTTTTTGTATTTTCATTATTGGACCTACCAACCAGTCCTTATATTAACCTGAGACAAAGTTAGAATAAAATGAAATTATTTTTCGTAATCAGAGCTTTCTATATTTGTATAATATTCAACTTTATTGATTTAAGTAGAACCAATCTGTTGTTAATTAGATTGGTTTAATTCAAATTATGTAAAAAAACTGATGTATTAATCCAAATTAATAAAAATAATTAGATTTATAAGTTTTTAAAGTCCGTCAAAACAAACCAGTGACAGAAAAACTAACAGTGAAATTTTCTAAAAACCTTTACCGCAGTTTAGATAAGAAGTCCAACCTTTGACTTTAAGATAAGCTACATAGTTCTATACAAGTTCAGCTTTATTATATTTGGTAGAAATTTATTAATACACTTATTAGTTTTCACATTTAGAAAAATAATAATAAAGAATTGTAACCAAAAAAACTGTTTATTGTTCCAAAATTTTTATGCATTCATACTTGGAAAAAAAAATATGTAACAAGGGTCTGTTTAGTTTAATATTTGAAGTTTTTTATTCATGTTTTATATGCAAAAAAGATTACTTAAAATAATTTCAATTTTCGATTGTAAATCATAAATCTGTATTTAATTGATGAAACATTTAAAAAAATTAAGTTTAAAAATAAAAAATAAAAAACAATATTTTTTCCCAAAATTATCATACATGGTACTTGCACATCAAAACATGCAAATAATTGAATCTCTAGTTAAAAAAAGTTGGATTTGAGTGTGGTGTAAGGAAGCAACCCACATGCCCTGAATCTCATAACCCGTTGAGCATGTATCAGAGGATTTAAAATAGTACTAGTTCTTACATTTTGATATTGCTGTTGCTGATTTTGCATCAAATCCAACAATAAGGGTAAGCATGGGCACAAAGATGCCACCCCCACCAACACCTCCCACAGTCCCAAATGCAGATCCTAGGAATCCAATTATGCTTCCCACTATTATTTTCCACCCAAATTTCATCCTCTACAACCAAAAACAAAAGCATCACAAAGTTAATCACAATGCAATAAGTTTTTATAGTTTCTATCTAATGAAAATTAATATGAAAGTTTTTATGATAGAAAAACTCTAAAAAGCACTACTAACTTTGTATCCAAAAAGATTCTACTAAATGTTAATTTGCAGTTTACTTGAAATTGACTCAAAGTATGCATATAATTTTCTAAGGAGAGAACTCTTACCGGCCAAGTGTGTTTGTAAAAAACTTTTGCTTCATGATCATTAGTCTCAACCCTTTTCGTGACATTGAATTCTGAATTCTGATCTGTGTTTTGATGAGAAGATGTAACATAAAGTGAAACAAGAAGAAAAACTATGAGAACCCTATCAGGAACCCATTTCATAGCCTTCATTGCACAGCTCTATTATAGATAAAGAGCAGTTTTCAAAATCCCTTTAGTACTATGACTTTTCTTATATATGTTGCTTCAAGATGAGACCAAGACAACCATAGAAACGTTCAAATTCCTCACTACCAAGACTTTCTTAACCGAAATTTTGGAGTAAGAAGAAGAAATCTACAGTTAGGGTTAACATGTGAATGTGTTTTTCTGTTCATTTATCATATATCATGGAACCCTATAGGACTAATTATTGAAAAACAAGGCTTCTTCAACACACTTTTGTCATTATTATTATTATAAAGTGATTTTGACGTTTTACAGAAAAAATGTATGAAACAAAAACTACTCTTTCTCATTCTATTAAATACTTTTTTTTATTTATCACATTTTATTGTTATATCTTGCCTCACATCTCCTGAATTAATTAAAAAGGGATGAGATTTAAAATAAGCTCGAGAGATGATAAAACAATAAATGACTAATGTAGTTAAAGAAAAGTTAAGAAAGTATCTTTGTATGTATATATTCTTGGTTTACATTTTCTTATAAATGAATGGGAAAAACAAACTTTTTAATTGAATTTTGACTGAATTCAATATCATATAATTATTTATATTTTCTTAAAATTAAGGTTTGTAGATGTAAGAAAAAAAGTATATATATTTTCTTTGCCCATGAACTTGGGGAGTGTGCGTGTGAAATGAAATGAAATAACTGTTTTTAGAACTATTTGTTAAATATTAACTTTACTATGGTTTTCTTAACCGACCATTACTGATTATAAAAGTCATTTTATAATTATAAGTTTAGAAATTGCTAATTGCACGAGTTAAATCCTCATAAATATATATGTGGTGATCTTTTAATTTATTTTTTTTCAATTTGTGGAAAAGTAGTTGCTTTCATTTTCAAAAATATCATTTGTTTATCGTACTGCTGAAGCATGTTTTAATTAAAAATATTTTTTTTTTCATAAAAAAAAACGCAAACAAATAGATCCTATAAGAAACAAATTATTAGTTCTGGAACACAAAAAAACTAACAAAAACGTTGTAAAAATGGCTTACTTTGATAACCAATTCAGTACCTCAACTTTCATTAAAAATTAAAATATTTTTGTAATGTTTCACAATTAGAACTAGAGATAAACACCATATGTGCATATTTTAAATATGTGGAATATTACTTTAATTATCTTGAAATTTTTCAATTATCAAATAATAATTATTTCAAAAAATGTCATATGAAATATTTAGACAAAAATACACGAGGAAATGAAAAATAAAAAGAAAAATATATCAACTACTTGAGTTTTAAAACTTTAAAAATAACAAGTGAAGTAAAAAACCGATGTTTGAATGTATTCTTTTTGCACACAAAAAAAGAGGTATAATCCTTTAGTTAAGTTAATTATATTTAATATTGGATGTTGATAGGTTAATTAAAATAAATAGTGGGCAGCTAATCTTAGCACCAACATTCATGAAAGGAATTTTTATCCATAGGGCAGCGACTCTCATATATAATTAATATTTAAATAGAATAAGATTGTTTTCTGTGAATGCATGTGGTCTCAAAACAAATAATAAAAAACTATTTTTTTACTTGTAATTTGTTTTTTATATATAGAAGATGTTACCCACGAATATGTACCTAATACTCCACGAGTTTTCTGGTTCAGGTTTTTACTATTATTATTTTTTTATTTTTACTATTATTATTATTATTATTATTATTATTATCACTTTCAATTCGTTTTCATGCCTTTCTACTAACTTCCTCGTTAAGCTGCATGCATGGCCACCCTGATGTGCACGAGACTTCATCCATCTCACTTTTTTGTGTTTCCGGTCAAATTAGTCACTTTCTTGCTCCGTACGTAAGATGAATATGGATCACATATTTCATTAGTTTTAAATTTACTCTCTAAAGATTAGTTTGGTTTCCATCCGACATTTTTTTTTTTAAATTAGAAGAATATAGAATTTTCCTTTTATTTATTGAAATAGGTCATTTATATTACGATTTTATGATTTTAAGTGAAGAAGTTATCTAACACATATATGACAATCAATTATTTTGAAATTACGTTATGATTGCAAGACTTCCATTAAAAAAAATTATTTTAAAATCATTAAACGTGACACTTGAGAATGTGATTAGTGTTAATTAAAGTCATTATTCATTCACAATTTTAATTATATTTTTTTTACTGATGTCGTCCCTAGCCATACACTGAGTTTAACTTGTATTGTTTTGAAAAATAATTTAGTTATATTTAAAGTTTTACACAACTTTAATTGTATTATTTTATATTGAAATTTTATTTTAATGGCATAATTTTAATTAATCATAATCACATTCAAAGTAAAGTCATACAGCTGCTTCATAATGTTTTTTTTAGAGTTTTGAATGAAAAAGTCCTTATAAAATAACTTTGAGATAGTTAAATGTATCTGACTTTTCCGAATAAAATCTTGTCCACCTGACATAACTTATTATTAGTAAATAAAAAAATTATCTATTCTAATAATATGGAAAAAAAGTTACTATCACTTCTATACAAAAATCAAAAAATATCAAAAGACAATGTTCTATCTAATTATATGCAAAAGAATATTTACACAGATTTACGAAAAGAAATCTTTTATATAGTATTACTAATATGAAAAAATATTAATTATTATACTATGTAATATAATAAATTAATAATAATAATAAATAATGAAATTGTTAAGTAATAAATAATTATAAAATAAATTTATATTATAATAATTTTAATAATAAAAAGATAAATTTATATAATAATATTAATGAAATAAAGATAATAAAAATATTAAATAATAATATTAATAAAAATAATAATAAAATAAATTTATATAAGTATAGTATTAATGATAAAATAAGTAATAATAATAATAATAATAAAATTAAAATTCAGTAGTAATAATAAAAATAATTAGGCCATTTATAAATATATAATTCTATAAACTTTTAAGATTTATTATATTAATTAAATTTCTTACAAACTTTCATAAATTTCATTTCATTTTCTATTATTTCTCATTCTTTTTTCTTTAATCCAAATATCTTCATCTTCTACCTTTTTTTTTGCTTCATTTTCTTTCTTTTCAACATGGCAAATGAACTCGTCTCTTTTGATATTGTTCGAATCCATCTAAACAATGACGAAAAATCCCTTTCAATACTCATTTTAATTATAATATTTATTTTCATTTTAAAATAGTAAAACACATTTAATTTATTAGATAATTTAAAAAACTTATATTAACTTTTATTATAGGTCTTAATTTTGTAACTTAATTTGAAATCGTACATTTATTTATTTTTATTCTTTTTATCTTTATTTAACCTTTATTATTTGATATTCTCATTTAATATTTATATAATTATAATTTTTTTAAATATTTAAAAAAATATGTATCTTTTTTAGTATTGAATAATTAATAATATCATTTTTTTTCTTTTAATTTTTAATCTTTTATAAAAGAACATTTAATTAATATTTAAAATAATAAAAAAATAAAATACCTACATAAATAAAAGTATACTCGTTTTTCAATAGAAATAAAAAGTATCATATTCATTAAATGTGAGAACAATGACACCATAAAGTTTTACTTTTGGGATAGATATCATCAAATCACACACACATACTAACCTCTTGTATTCCCATCTACTCTCACATATCTATTCTAAAAAAAAAAACAACTTGAAATATTATTCATTTAGCGGTTCTATATCATGTTTACAAAAATCACAGGCTTTTTTTTTTTATTTTGGTGTACTTTTCAATTTTAATTCTTAAAATAAATAAAAAAAAAATTATTTATTAAAATGGGCCAATTCTACCAACTAGATAAACATAATTTCAAACTAATCAAAATAAAAGTAACATATTGACGATTTCAATTAATGATATTAATTAAAATCATTTATCTCTCTGCAATCATTTTTTAATTATTTGATATTATGGTCTTTAAGTTTAACAATTGACAAAATAAATAATAATCATTATATAATAATAATTAACAAATAATTTTTTAATTATTTAGCACTATGTGTGTTACTTTAACCATTAACAAAAAAATTAATAATAATAATTAAAAAAACTGAAATAAGAAAATTAAGACATACAAATTTATTTTAAATTAAAACAAAATAACATAATGATAATAATAATAAGAATAATTCATATGAATTTAATAATTATTATTATTTTTAAATTAAAATAAAATAACATAATAATGATAATAATAATTAATAATAAGTGAATTCAATAATAATAATTATTTTTTAAATTAAACTTGCATGAAATTATTCTTATTATTATTATTTAAATTAAATTCATATAAATTTAATTAAAATTATTCTTATTATTATCATTATGCTATTTTATTTTAATTTAAAATAAATTTATATCTCTTAATATTCATGTTATAGTTTTGTTAATTATTATTATATAATTATTATTATTATTATTATTTATTTTGTTAATTGTTAAACTTAAGGAACATAGTATCAAATAATTAAAAAATATTGAAGAGAGAGAAACAATTTTAATTAATGTCATTAACTGAAATCGCTCTCACTCTTATTTTGACCAGTTTGAAATTAGGTCTATCTAACTCGCAGAATTTGCCTATTTTGGTAAATAAATTTTTTTCTATCCATTTTGGGAATTAAAAATGAAAAATACACAAAAATGGAAAAAAAGCTTGTTTTAATCTCTTTTATGAAAAATTAAGATAATAAATCCTTTGATATATTAGTTTTTTTTTTTATATATTATAAGAAAAATCATCTTTCAAAATTCAGAATCAAAAAGTATGATACAGAGTCTCCAAACTAAAAAAAAAATTATCATGATTGATTTTAAATAAAGAAAAAGATATTATTCTTACTTGAACCAACCGATCTTTTACTAAAACATTATATAAATTTACCTAAATAATTATTTTATATGCATAGATTTTTTTCCGCCCAAAGTGTTATAATAAGTCATTTCCTTTTATCTTTCCTTAATGCTTAAGATGCTGTTTTTCCCCTCGTCATTTTTCTCTATCGTTCACGTCAATTTATTCAAATACCAGTGGTGAGTAATGCTTTTTAACTTCTGCAAAAACGAATATGGACAATTGTGTATGTGGACGTTGCTAGAATAATACATGAAACAACAAAATGTGTAGGTCCAGAATTCAACGGCATAAAATCGACGTACTTGGTTAATCCAAAAACAAACCAATTAAGTAAATAGTGAAACTAAGTAGCACCTCAAGACAAATTTAAAGTCTTCAACTTCAACCTAATTAAGTTATTGTCGGAAACAGTTTCCTTGTTTTAATTCCAAGACTTAAAAGCACCCTTCATATGGTACTTGAATCAAACGTCATGAGACGTATTTTATACTGTTTAATGTGATGTAAATTATATTCATATTTTCAAAAGCAAACATATATTTTTCTGGTTTTAACTTCTGTTTTAAGTAAGATAGTTGAAGAAAAAAACTAAACTAAAAATTAAATTAACTCTGAACCGAATTGGGTAATGCATGATATAATGTAGATAAGATGGTAGTATTTAAATCTCAATAAAAATTTCAAAATTACTATTATAAATGAAAAAATCACAATAAGTATTTATTTTTGGTTATTGTTAAATAAAATATTGAGAAAAGTAATTCATTATCTTAAAATATTAAGTTTATGATTTTTTTAATTTTTATTTTAGATTTAAATTCTTAACTATATTTTTTAAGTGAGAGTCAATCCTTTTTAACATGGTAAAATTTAGTAAAAACATTTCTAACCACAAATTCTATGATTTTTATTTACATAAGACAATATTTACCTCACAAGAAAATTGTATAACGTTGTCCTAATTAAAATCAAATTCATAAATCTAACCCTGATACCATTTATTGACTATTTTAAGAAGAAACTTATGAAAAAAAAAATCTAACAACAATAACAGTTAAATCGAATCTTGATAAAGAAGAATTCACACTTCTTCTAACTCAAATTCTTAAAAATAAATTTATATATCTTTCTGTTGTATAATATTAAACTTCCTCAAATTTGAGTGCATCTTTAGATTTGTAACAAAATACAAGCATGTTTTTGAGTGAAGTTTAGAAAATGTAGAATTGATAAAAGGATGGCACCACTTAATGCGTATCTCATCACTTGATACACCACCGACAGGGTTATATATTTCACTAATGCTTCGTCACTGAGCTTAGTGTTAACAAAAGATGGGACGTGCATACTTTATATCACTTACTTCAATGATTATAGGTGGACTAAGCAAACTGGGTTTTGTATAATTTCTTCAGAAGGAACATGGTCAACAAGGAAAATTAGGTTTTATAAATTTATTTTGTTTAAGAGGGAAGAAATCAAAATGACACTTGTGTAACTTTATTAAATGTTACATAATCAACAACTTTATATTAAAAGTATATATATATATATATATATATATATATATATATATATATATATATATAT
>Ga0099825_1003642_pt1 | contig 20475 bp, 14 predicted proteins | sample SiratroredBW_FD_76838 | JGI IMG/M metagenome (GOLD analysis project Ga0099825, IMG submission 76838) | Root nodule microbial communities of legume samples collected from California, USA - Siratro red BW | ecosystem: Host-associated > Plants > Roots > Nodule | place: USA: California | collected... | reverse complement strand
TAACAAAGTTGCTTCTACAATGGAGTCAAACAATATTCACCAACTAACGCAGTTAAATAAAGATGACAGCTGGCAAGTTTTTGCTAAACATGCATTCCAAGATGAAAACTCTAAGTCGAATTCCGAGTTGAAGGAGATTGGTACGAAGATAGTTGAAAAGTGCAAAGGACTGCCTCTGGCCCTTGAAACAGTAGGAGGTCTTTTACGGTCAAAGTCATCTGTTTCAGAGTGGGAAGGTGTATTGAGAAGCAACATATGGGACTTATCAATAGAAGATAGCAAAATCATCCCTGCTTTGCTGTTGAGCTATTATCATCTTCCTTCTCATCTCAAGAGATGTTTCGCTTACTGTGCATTATTCCCCAAAGACTATCTGTTTCGTAAGAACAGGTTAATTTCCTTGTGGATGGCTGAAAATTTTCTACAATGGTCACCGCAGAGCAAGTCTCCGGAAGAAGTAGGTGAACAGTACTTCAATGATCTATTATCAAGGTCATTCTTTCAACAGTTAATCAAACAAGGCATAGAGGACACAGGAACACGTTTTGTGATGCACGACCTTCACAATGACTTAGCAAAGTATGTTTCTGGAGAAATGTGTTTCAGGTTGGGAGTTGATAGAGCAGAAAGAGTACCAAAGACAACCCGTCACTTTTCAACTGAAAAGAATCCTCTTCAATATGATGAGTATAGCAGTTTATGTGATGCTGAAAGGCTACGAACATTTCTGTCCATATATATAAATCGTGGGACGTCACTAGAAGAGTTGATCTCCACCTTTAAGTTCTTACGGTCCTTATCTTTGAATTCGTGCCATAACATAAAAGAGGTGCCTGACACTATAGGCGATCTTATACATCTCCGTTCATTAGATCTTTCATCCAAATACATAGAGAGACTTCCCGACTCAATGTGTTCACTCTATAACTTGCAAGAGTTGAGGCTGAACAATTGTTTCAATCTGAAGGAGCTGCCCTCGAGTTTGCATGAGCTTACCAAGTTGCGCCGCCTTGAACTTAAGGGAACCTCTTTAAGGAAGGCTCCCGTGCTTTTAGGAAAATTGAAGAATCTTCAAGTATGGTTGAGTACGTATGAGGTTGGCAAAAGTAGTGTGTTCAGTATTCAACAACTTGATCTTCACGGAGAACTGTCAATTGAAAATCTTGAAAATATAGTGAATCCATGTGATGCATTGGCAGCGGATTTGAAGAATAAAACAAATCTTGTGGCGTTAGATTTCAAATGGGATTTGAAGCGGAACAATGAGGATTCAATAAAAGAAAGAGAAGTACTTGAGAATCTGCAACCTTCCAGACATTTGGAGAGGTTGACAATCAATGGGTATGGTGGTACACAATTTCCCCGTTGGTTATCTGATAATTGTTTATGTAATGTGGTGTCCTTGACCTTGGAGCACTGTAAATATTGCCTATGGTTGCCTTCCCTTGGACTTTTGACATCTCTCAAGTACTTGAAAATTAAAGGCCTTGATGAGATAGTGAGGATAGATGCTGATTTTTACGGGAATACCTCTTCTGCATTCCCATCCTTGGAAACGTTGTACATCTCTGATATGAAAGCATGGGAAGAATGGCAATGCATGACGGGTGCTTTTCCAAATCTTGAAAGTCTTTCTGTGAGGAATTGTCCCAAACTGAAAATGCACTTGCCAGAGCACCTTCCTCATTTATACTATCTATACATTTCTCAGTGCAAACAACTTGTGGCTTCGGTCCCCAGGGCCGTAGAAATTGAAGGTGTGAACATGGAGTCATATTCATTTGAACTCTTGAGTATTAATTGTTGTCCAGGCATAAATATTCCCATAAACCATTGCTACCTACCGAATGTAGTGTCCTTAACCTTGGAGCACTGTAAATATTGCCTATGGTTGCCTTCCCTTGGACTTTTGACATCTCTCAAGTACTTGAAAATTAAAGGCCTTGATGAGATAGTGAGGATAGATGCCGATTTTTACGGGAATACCTCTTCTTCATTTCCATCCTTAGAAACGTTGAGTTTTACGGATATGACGGAATGGGCAGAATGGCAATGCATGACGGGTGCTTTTCCACGTCTTCAAAGTCTTTATGTGATGAATTGTCCCAAACTGAAAGGGCACTTGCCAGAACAGCTTCCTCATTTAAAGAATCTAACTATTTATAACTGCGAACAACTTGGGGCTTCCACTCCCAGGGCGGTAGAAATTGAAGGTGTGAAGATGGAGACATCTTCATTTGATATGATAGGGCTCCTCGTATCTGATCCTCCTCTCGAATACTTGCACATTAATTCTTGTCCGGGCATGAATATTCCTATAAACCATTGCTACCATTTCCTTAAAACTTTGAATATCAGTGAATGTTGTGACTCTCTCACGAACTTCCATCTAGACTTGTTCCCAAAACTCTGCGACCTAAGTTTAGACAAGTGTCGTAACTTACAGATGATATCGCAGGGGCACCCTCATTGTCATTTGAAGCGTTTGACAATTCACAAATGCTCTTTATTTGAATCATTTCCCAATGAAGGATTATTTGCACCGCAGCTAAAGATATTTGAGATTACAGGAATGGAGAAATTGAAATCAATGCCTAAACACATGTCTGCCCTCCTTCAATCTCTTAATTGGCTGCGTATAAGGGATTGTCCAGGCGTGGAGTTGTCTGATGGATGTTTGCCAACAAATATAGAACACATGGATCTCTTGAATTGCTCCAAACTTGTTTCCTCACTGAAAGGGGCTTTGGAACCCAATGCTTCTTTACAAATCTTGAGTATTTCAGGGGTAGACGTTGAGTCATTTCCCGATGAAGGTTTGCTCCCACTTTCTCTTATTTACCTAAGGATCCATGATTGTCCAAATCTTAAGAAACTTGAGTACAGGGGTCTCTGTCACCTCTCCTCTCTTCGGGAAATTATTCTTGAAAAGTGTCCTGTACTCCAATGCTTGCCAGAGGAGGGTCTTCTCGAATCCTTTTCACGACTCGAAATTAGAGAGTGCCCATTGCTGACACAGCGCTGAAAGAAAGGAGGTGAAGACTGGGAAAGGATTGCTTACATTAAAATCATAGGGGTGTATACTATGGCACCAATTGTCACATGCCTACGTTTTTGAACAGGTGCCAGTTCTACATATGTTTTCTTCACGCATCAACTTTTCGTCTCTTTAATGTTCTGTTTTACGTGCTAGAATTGATATTCACATTAATGTTCTGTTATTGATATTCATTTTTGAAATTGAATATCAATGCTTGTATTTACGGAACATACGAAATGGTGAGTTCTGGCATTCACTTGTTGGTTGAGTAAACTTGTTTCCTCACCCACTCTGTTTCTTCCTTCTTAATTCATACTTGCATTATATGATTTTTTTCCCAATATTATTCCTTTCTTCTCCGTATTTTTCGTAAAATATGATTTTTAATGGTTTTCGCGCTACTGTTTATTTTGGAGTCAATTGGATTCAATCTTTTCGACAAGATATTATCCCCTTACATGTTGCTACAATGGAGTAATCGAGTGTGTAAATATCATAGCTTATTTCAAGGGACGTTTAATTAAGGATGTAAATGGAGTTTAATAATGGACTGTTCTTTATTGCTAACATGCTTTTATTTCATGTTTATAGGTTCACATTATTAAGGTCATACCTTTTATCTTGTTCAAACCAGTGTAGGGTCAACACGCTGACCTATGATTTCAGAAAGTTGCCAAGTCTTCATTTGCAGATGATTCAGTCTTCTATTTCTTATTGCCTTTGAAAGCAAAAGGAAAGGTTTGTATGAAAGTTTCCATTACCTTGGAAAAATGTTAGAGACAGTTACATCACTAATGGAAAGATTCTTGGAATTTTTTGATGTAGATCCATCCTCTAAGGTCATTCTTCCTACTGAAAAGGTTGATGATAAACAAGACGACACAGAAGACGAAGCACAAGCCGGAAATTACTAAGGCACAAATTTTCACATGCCTACATTCTCATCAGGTTCCAATTCTCCACACTATCTTTGAATTATTTAGTGTAGATATTTTAATCTCTAGTTCACGACTTTCTTCACGTATCAACTTTTCGTCTTTTTGATGTCTTATTATGGATATTCTCTTTTGAAATGGTTATATTTAAGGAACATGGAAAATGGTGTAGGGGGAAAGTGTGGAAGTTCTGGGACTGGTCATAGTTTCATCCGTTCAGTTGTTGGGTAAAGTTGTTTTCTCACCCACTCTGTTTGAACTGTCTTTTGTTGTTATCTAAATATTGAAGTGTATGTTTTTGTGGAATTAGATTGAATGAGCTGTCAATGAGGAGCTGTGCTGAACTCGCACTGTGTCTTAGAGGCGAGAGTTGGGTTCACCGTCTCTATACATCCCACTCCAACCCTTATTTGTCATTTCCTTGCGGATTAGTTGTTTGGCTGTTAAAGCACTATTGTGGTGCAATTTTTTTAAGTATTTATCTGAGTATTTTTTTATGCATACTTGACATGAAAAGAAATATTTCTTGTAAATAAGCAATGTTGAATTTCATGACCATCTCCCTTGATACAAAGTATATTTGAGTGTAGGAAACAATTTCTTCTATGGAATAAAGCAACAAAATATCATTTATACTGAAAAGAGGAGACTTTCAATTTTACTTATGCAATGAATAATCTATTATCCTATGAACAACTCAAACAAGACCATAATGGTTTAGAGTATCCCGCCTTGTTCATTTGCCCTTTTACCTTATTCTTATTATTGGACAAATCATCTAGATGAGATTCACTATGCCTGCTTGATGTACTTGAGGAAGTGCTTCCTAGTGGAGGAGATGGTGGAGGTCTTAAGCAAATAAGAGCTTATCCTGCATAGTTGCTTGCATCTTCACCTTCTATCTCTTGAGAGTTATTTGAGATAAGCTAGTCTGACGTGTCATAGGATGAATCTGAGTGTATTGGAGAGAAGTCTCTTAGTACAACATTGAATGTGTTGCCTTCCAATATATGAGTTAAGGCATTGACCACCTGCAAACACATATATACAACAAGTCGGTATGGAGAATACACTTGACAGACTCTCTCCACTAATTATAGTACTTTACTTTAAAATTTCGTTTTTCCTCTTTGCAAGATATTTTTTTTAAATTATATTTTCGTTGTTCCTTACATTAGTTACTTTTTATCTTCTTAATATCAAGAAGTGTGTTGATTCCTCAGTTGCAATTGGTTCTCCCATCTCAAATGATGATCATGTTGAAGCTATTTTGGATGATGTGTCTGAGAAATTTGATGGTTTTGTCACTGCAATCTTGTCTAATTTGGATACTTATAGTGTTGAGAAGGTTGAAGCTTTGCTTCTATCATAAGAGGAACGATTTGGAAAGTACAATTTCTTTTTTCTTCTACTAAAAAAACACAGTGCCAGATTTATGGGAAATTTGGTCATATTGCTGTTCACTGTTGGCATAGATATGAGGATGGTACTCAATCTAATGCTTTTGCAAATCATTCTCAGTTCTTTAATGCAGACATTGTTGATACTACATCTTCTATTCTTGGAACACCTTTCATTATACTTGACTCTTTATGGTATCCAAATGGTGGAGCTATACATCATATTATGAATGATTCTAGTACTCTTTCTCGCAAAGTTCCCTACATAGGTAATAACGTCAAAATAGGTAATGGTATAGGAATGAAGATTCATTATATTGGGTTTGTCTTTTGTTCTATTTTTTTCTTTTCTTTTTTTTTATCATAATACGCTTCTTCTTCTGAAAATTTGTGTCATGTTCCTACCATTACCAAGAATCTCTTGAGTGTTTCAAAGTTTGATAAAGATAATAGTGTCTTCTTTGAATTTTATGCTAATTCGTGCTATGTCAAACATCAAGATACAAGGGATAATCCTTAAAGATGTCCTAAAGGATGGCTTATATGTATTTCCACAGTTTTCTGCTTCATCCGTGTATTCTGCTAACATGGCTGCTACTAATTATTTACCTTATTTAGACATATAGTATTCAAGACTTGGTCATGCTTTATAATACTGTCAAGAAAGTCTTGAGATTATGTAAAATACTATAGCAATCCTTAAAAAGTTCTTCGTGACGCATGTGTTAAAGCCAAGATACATTAAATACCTTCTACTAAATCTAACCCTATATATTTTGCTCCTTTAGAATTAGTTTTTATTAACATTTGGTGACCTGCTTGTGTTAATGCTACTAATGGTGCTAGGTATTATTTTACCTTTTTGAATGCATATTCTCGTGACACTTGGCTTTACTCGTTATATTATAAATCTCAGATTTCTATTGTTTTTGTCCAATTTTAAAAATTCAGTTGAACTACAAACTCATCACAAACTCAAAGCTATCCAAATTGATAACGAAAGAATTTCTTGGTCTTGGTACATGCCATAATACACATTAATTTCTGAGACAGGGTTTGTTCTCCTTCCTGTTGCATCTTTGCCGAGAAAATTTTGGGGTGAAGCCTTTTTAGCTATTGTTAATATAATTAATGCTTTCCCTACTGCAATGTTACATGGTTCTTCACCTTATCATATTCGCTTAATAAACATATTAATTATTCTTCTTTTAAGGTTTTTGGTTGTTATTGTTATCCTTTACTTCGTCCTTATAACAAAAATAAATTTGATTTCAAATCATCTTTGTGTTTGTTTATCGGATGCAGTACACAACATAATGTTTGTTTGTCTTTCTCAAAATGGAAAAACCTACATATCTGGACATGCTATTTTCAATGAAAATGAGTTTCACTATGGCACATATGCTAATCTTTTCATGCAGAACAATCAAGTTGACTGTAATCTTTCTTCACCCGGAATTCTCTTAAATGTGTTGAGTATTGTTGTTGGTTCTTCACCTCTTTTATCAGTTGTACCTAATTTGACCAACCAACTCTCAGTCCATTCAACATGTTTCCTCTAATCCCGTTACTATTTCTACCATATTTGTCACTAATTTTTCTCTCCCTGTTAGTGTTGCTATTAATATCTTGGGTAACTCTGATAATAATGGAAATACTGTCATAAACTCGGTTAATAGGCATCACATGGTAACTCATGCTAAAGCTGTTTTCACAAGTCAAAATTATATATTGTTGGTTTGACCACAATTATGTTGAACCTACTACTTTTAAACTAGCCAGTACTAATCCTACTTGCCTTAAAAAAAGCCACGGAGCTAATGCTCTTATTGTTAACAATACCTGGACCATTACTGATTTACATCTAGATTCGAATGACATCAGCTGTAAGTGGGTTTACAAGAATATAATGATAACGGTACTTTTCAATGGCACAAGGCTTGTTTAGTAGCCTAAGGGTTTCACTAAACTCCTAGTCTAGATTATACTGAAATGTTTAGCTTGGTATTTAAACTTATTACTATTCGTATTATACTTGCTCATAATATCTCTTGCTCAGGTATATATATATTAACAATACATTGATGGAAACTTACAAGATACTTTCTATATGCAACAACCACTAAGTTTTACATCTTCAAATTTGCATCAAGTGTATAAACACAACAAAGCTATATATGGACTCAAACAAGTCCCAAAGTCATGGTTTTAAGCTAAGTCAAGCTCTTACTCATTTTGACTTTTTAACCACACAATGTGATTCTTCTTTATTTACAAAATTTCATGGTTTCTCTATTTTATTTGTTCTTGTCTATGTTGATGAATATAATCATTATTGGTATCTCCTATTCTAAAATATCATCTCTTATATATTCTTTACACTCACGGCTTGCTTTAAAAGATCTTCGTCACTTACATTATTTTTTTGGTATTGAGGCCACATGGACTGTAGATGCAACTTTACACCTCTCTCAAATCTAGTATATCTCTCAGCTTTTATAAAAAGCCAATATGCATGAAGTCAAGGTTCAACCAATACCAACGGTTATATCTCTACGAATCACAAAGGATGGTTCAAACCCATTGTCTCTCCATTATACTCTAATTACTCGACCAAAATTTCTTTTTGTCAACAAAATCTCTCACTACATGCACCAACCACAAAATCATCACAAGAAAGTTCTCAAAAGAATTCTATGCTACCTTGTTGGAACTTTTCATGATGGATTTCTGTTTCAACCTTCAACGACTTCATCTATTGCTTGCTTCGCAAATGCAGACCAGAGATCAAGCCTTGATGACCAAAATCTACAACTGGTTTATGCATATATCTTGGAACGAATATTGTTTCTTAGGGATCTCACAAGAAGTGTGTTGTCTCCCGCAATACAACAGAAGCTAAATATAGGAACATAGTTGTTGTACTAACTGAAATAACATCGATATGTTCTCTCTTCTACTAGAGTTGCACATAATTGTGGATACTCTTATAGCTTAGGAGTTTTGTTGTTAGCTGGCAATCTAGTTTTGCATTCTCGCTCAAAACATTTTGAACTTGATATTCATTTTATGAGTGATCATGTTCAGCATAAGCAAGTTCATCTTCTTCATCTACTACGAAGACTTCAAGTTGCTAATATTGTTATCAAGCCTCCATCTTCTTTCAAAATATTTAAAGATAAACTTATGGTGTTTCTAAACCCACACTAAGTTTACAGGGGTGATAATGTAACTGACACAACTGTGAAACATGAAAAGTAATCCCTCTAGTTTCATTATAATGAGTGTCTTCTATCTGTTCCTCTTGTATTGTGAATAATATAAAATATCTTTCTTCTCTTATTTTCGCTTTCTCTATCCCCTCTAATTTAAATTTATGATTTCAATTTCTATATACTATTACACGGTTAAAAAAATGAAAAACATTTTTGTATTATTTTTAAAATAATTATGCATATCATACATGACCATTTGTTACTTGATCTCAGCGTAAGTAGACGGACTATTTTCTGTTTAAATCTAAAATGAGCATGAATCACAGTACTTCACTTTATCTAGTTATTTTGATCTATGTCGGCAGAAATGTTTAAAAAAATAACAATAAAAGAATTATAAAATGTCTCTAAGAGTATTTAAAGTGTCCATAGAGTGTTCAATGACATCATACCCTTAGAGAAACTCACTGATTTAGACTTACTGTATCCATTGATAATCGCCTCTGAGAATCCCTGCTGAGGCATTTTTCTGCTAGACGAATCATCCAGAAAAGCTGATGGCAATCATGACTACGCATCATCCTTTCATCAATTAGATCTGGAAAGTTCCTTTCTCTAATTAGTGGCCTAGCCTGAAAGAAAGCAATTAGGTTAATAATTGGAATGATGTAAGGAAAAACCAATTCAAACTCTAACATGGTATGAGAAACTTTGTTTCACCGTGATTTTGAAATCATCAATTCTCGTATTATAGTTTGTTTGTTAGTAATAGCAACTAAAAAAGAACAGAATAAACATGCAAACATACGAATAGGATTTAACAAGGTTTACCAAATGTCTTTGGAATCAGAGCTACTCTTTTATTATTTGTAACAATAGGGTTGGCAGGTTTTAGATAAAATAAAACTCCTATATATATAAAATAGGAGATATTTATTGAAATTTTAAAGTATTGTTTTAATTAAATTGTTACCCATTCCATAAGACTTTTTTCGCCAAGACGTTTGTCTATAGTCCTCATTCCAGTTATTAGCTGAAGAAGAACCACACCGAAGGAATACACATCTGTCTTGGTTGACATTTTTCCTGATTCTGCATATTCTGGTGCCAAATACCCTATAGTTCCAACAAAATCTGTGGAGTACAAGGATTCCATTTGTTCAGTTCTAGCCAGACCAAAATCTCCAATCTGATAAATAAGAAAAAATTCCTGTTACTCAATGTGGCAGAAGCAATAATATATTTTATTAAGCAATTTATGGAAGGATCCAAATATAGCCTACCATTTATCATATTTTTCAAGTTCATTATATAGGTTATACTCACGTATGCTAATCATAAAACTATGGTTCATAACTAAGTTGCCGGGGAAGAAGTTTCATACTAGCATTTCTATACAAGACATGTGAATCATCTCTTTGAGTTCTCTAGGCTTCAACAGCCTATATGCTTGGTGAGTCTAAGGTATTTTCAAATGCAATTACTATTCTCTAAAGCTATATGATTTATTACCATTGCTTCATAATCATGTGTAACAAGGATGTTGCTAGGCCTCATATCTCGGTGTATTATATTGTTCCGATGCAAGTACAATAAGCCTTTTGCAGCTCCAATTGCAATTTTGATCCTTTCTTCCCAAGTAAGAGGCTTAGGTGAGTGTTCTGCATTATTTTAGTCTCAGTTAGTATTCCAATTCCAACTTCTAATAATCATATCATAAGATTTATTCGTTTTTATTCTTCATATAGTAATATCTTCTAAAATTAATTTTCTCTTACGTGATAAATGTTGGTCAAGAGAGCCATTGCAAACAAATTCATAAACAAGAAGCCTGTTATTTCCTTCTGAACAAAATCCACGCAGCATAACCACATTCTCATGTATAGCTCTGCTGAGTGCATTGACTTCAGATCTGAATTCCTTCTCTCCTTGGAGGCTTGAACACTTAAGTTGCTTAACAGCAATCCTTAGTCCTCCTTGCAGCATTCCCTTGTAGACAGAGCCAAATCCACCTTCTGACAAATAGTTTTTTGGCGAAAAACCTTGCGTAGCTTCATGGAGCTCCGCGTATGTGAATTCTTTCATCACTTCAAATTTTGGTCTTCTGTTGTTGCATACTGAGCAAACAGAAAGTTTGAATTGTTCAACTATTTGATATGGTTCAAGGTTGTTGCTTTGTTCTGCTGGTGTTTCTATGTGATACACTTCAGTATGATTAGTCTTTTGAACATCAGTAGTGGGTAGTAGGGAATACCCTCTTGCCATGTCTTGTTCTCTATTTTCAGGGATTTGTTTTATTTGAGAATAAAGTTGGGTGCACACAACCTTTGCACCAGTAGGAAATGAAGAGCTGGTATTGGAGCAGAAATTTCTCTCTTCCTGTATTCTTGAGGGAGATTTAGAATTAGGACCTGCTTCACACACCATTGCATCAATTTTGCAATTTGAGTTCTCCTTAAATGATTTGAAATATAATGCACACACTCGAAAAGAAATAATAGTTTGTAAGTTTTCAACTACAAAAATGAGTCTTCTGTCTCGAAGATTTGGAATAAAGGGGAAGCAACCCCTTTGATTTTTGGACATGGAATTGGATAATGTATGTTATGACTGGATGCTATAACTCTGAATTATATATCATGATTTTATTAAAATATGGGTCACAAATGATGAACGCTGGTAGAACACAGTAAATTGAAAATCAAGGATAACGAGATAAACTATATAGGCTAAGTTCCTTACATCTAACACATCTTGTATTTCCATTGCTTCTATCACTCAGATGTGTTTCCCTTGGCCCTCTCAAGTGTTGCACAGTGTTGTCACGTTTCATTATTAGCAAAGAACAAAAGAGACTCTGCTTGAAATCCTTCTTATATTTCTTCATCTGTCTGCGCATCAACCAATTCAGACACACAGCAAGGAAGCTTGCAAAAGGTTTTATGTTTTGTGACATTGTACAATTTGTAAGAAGCACTAAAACATGATCACGTTTACGCCACGGAAACAAGTATACAAAACTTGAGCTATTTAGGGATGATATTTCTATGGTTTTGGTCTCAGCAGCATAAAATAAATATCATTTTCAAATTATGAACACAAGAAACATTCCTTCTCAAAGTAACAAGATGATGAGGAGCTGGATAGTTTCTCTCGTGAAATACTTCGACATACAATCATGAACTCCTTTTGTGGTAAGTTTTATTTTTATTCAAGGGTAAGATCAAGAGGCCTGTTCTCCTCCATATTCTTAGATTTTGATATAAACAAAATTGAAAATAGAAATGGAAAACTGAAAGAATGTGACTAACCTATCAAGTATTACTGATGTTGCCTCCAAACGGATGGCAGCATTTACAGCAACCTCTGGCAATTTGCCCTGAAGAACTTCTATCCGGAATTGGATCTGAGTAGGTTCATTCATAAAAGGATTGACAATTTATCAATATCTTGACAACCAAATTATTTAATAACAAATCTACTAGAATTTATACTGAATTTCCTTTGTGATATCAAAATTGACCATGACATAAGGAGGAACCTATTCCATAATTCATATACAATATAATGCTGGATTTTATCAGCTACATGGATTGCTCTTATATAGACAAGTTATAATCTAACCCTGTGTGCTTCACACTGCTCAGAAATTTCCCTTATGCTTGCATTATTAAGAAGCTTTTCTTTCTTCTTAGCAACTTCTTCCTCAACAATCTTGTGATTAGTCTCAAATAATCCACCTGAAGACAAGAAAGCCAATACATAAGAAATTTATAAGAAACACCAAAGTACTATATCTATAATATTAATTACCTCTCAGGACTAAAATATGTGAAGAAAAAAGTCAGTGATTAGAACAAGAATTTATCACAAATCAAGCTGAAACCCATCTTTTGTTGTACACATGCCACAAACAGAAGTCATGGTACATCTTGTACAGTAGTTATTCCTATATCATAGTTATTGCTCTCTCTGATGTGTGTGTGATGTCACCAAGGTTTTAAATGGTGGTTTTGATTTGGTTGGGATTCTTGATGTTGCAGGAAATTGCAGATAAATACAACTGATTTGGCCACAATTGTAGTCACAAAGACCCCAAAAACTTGATGTTTTTGTGGAAATCACAGTCCTGGACCGTTTCTTAAAAGAATACACAACAAAAAATAGAATTATGAAGAAGGAAAAGAACAAAGAATTGGACACTCACGCAATCTGGCAGGTGCAATGAAGAGCAGCCTAGTGGTACTATAAGCCTGGCGAAGAATTACAAGAAGTATAAGTTTGTCTCCACGACCAAGTGAAAATCTCTGCATGACCACTTTTATTGCACTTGTATTGAAGTCTCTTGAAGCATAGTGGATCACCACAATACTCAGTGATTGTTCAGACATCATCTAAGTACACTCTTCTTTGGTTCACCTCAACTTTCAGTTCAATATGTTGCTTCAAAGTTTAGAAACAAGTAATTTTGAGTGCTGGAATTTGTTACTTTGTCTGCTTTTCATGGAAATTGATGTCATATAATTAAAATTCAAGACCTTTATCAACAATTTTTATGAGTATTTTTCTTAAGAATTATATTTTTGTTTTTTTGTCACACTTTTTACAACATTATTGTTTCTACCTCTGTTTAGCACAGTAAAATTTTTGTTTTGTCTCATTCTTCTTTCTCCTTTATTCTCTTTCTTTTATTGTATAAATATTCTAATAAAATTTGTTACATCAATATATTTAGGGTTGATTTTAAGAAACTAAAAAGAAAAAAAAGTATTTTCCGTCAACGTTAAATAATTAATACAATATTATGTATCATTGTTTTTATCGTTTATTTACTTTTTTATCATTATTATTTTATAGAGAGAGAGAGAGAGTAAATTAAACGAACACCCCCTAAAGTTTTCTTAAAATACAATAATACCATAGGATTTCTTAGAATTCTACACAAACCTCCAATTTATTTTAAAAACATTACATTATCATTTTATATTACACAGCCCCTTCCAAATTTACAAATACTACATCTGTACCTTCTTCTTATATTACACATTACTCTTTAAGAGAGATTTCTTTCTTTTAACAAAAATCTTCGCAAATCTATACGGTTGAACACTAATCACCTGCTCCAAAACACAGAGTTAGAGAGATAATTCTAATGATGAAAAAAATAAAGTAGGAGTAATATAAGTGTAGTTTAAAAAAAATTCACAAAACATCGACATAATTTATTCTAATTACAAGGAAATGGATATTCTTTAAATGAACACTAACAATAATAAAAGAAAAAAACTAACATTAGTAGAAAAAAACACATTCTACTACAAGGAAAAATAGCGGTTAAAATGTATCCAATATAAATAAAAACGTAATGACATTTTTGAAATTATATGCAAAGATAGTACAATAGTTGAGCTCCCAACCACTGTAATATCTTCCTATTACGGCAATTGAGAGCTCAACTACTGTAATATCTCTCTACTACAGTGGTTAAAAGCTCAACCGTTGTAGTACCTCCCTACTATTTTAGTGGTTGTGTTCTCCAATCGTTGTAGTATCTCCACGCACTGTTTATTAACCTGATGTTTCACTCCTTGCATTATTTGTCTTTCCCTCTCCCTCTCGTGTCGCGCCCTGAGTCTCTCTAGTTCATTCTTTGCTTTGCTCACTCATGCTCATTTGAGGATGCTACATGCTTGATGCGTGACTTTTCTCCATCGTGAATGTTGGTTCGACACCCCTCACTGATTCTCTTTACAAGAGATTAACAATTTTGTAAAATTTATTAAAAATAGTTATAGTTATAGTTTTTATTTTGGCCCAAATTTTTTATCAGCAACTTGATTTAGTGTATATTTGATGGTAGAGTTCTTACGTTATATAGATTTTGAGTTGCAAAAATTTAGGATGAAAAAACTTCAAACGATCATAACTTTTGATAAAGAACTCAAAAGTAACGAAGTCCCTAGCCAATCCTGAATGGGATTGGACCTCTGGAAATTTCAAAATTCTATAGTTTACTATTTATTTTTTATTTTTTAGTATTTTTTACATCTCTTTTTCTATTTCATCTATTTGTATTTGTCAAAAAAATTCTAGAAAATTCTATGATATTTTATTGTATGATTAGAGATTTTATCAAAAAGTTCTAAAAATTTAGGGTGGCACCAAGACAACTGTTGTATTATCGAGCAGTTATACTATACAACCGCTATAATATCTTGATAGTAGAATGATTATCTTATGCAACCGTTAGTATCTCTTAAAAATGGATTTCTTATAGTGGTTTTTTAAGAGCCGGACCAATGTTGTATGCTTTTCAAAACTACTACTGTAAAATGTAATTTTTTATTAATATAATAGTAAAACATCATCGATCAAAATATAAAACGGAGGCTAATTAATATGGTGGATCTAACCGATCAAGATGAAAAGCCAGTTTGTAGAGCGGAATGAGTTAGTGATTAAATTGGAAATGCATCTTGGGTCAACCCAATTGGACCTCATCCGATCCATAGAAAATCTGATTCGGTTGACCAAATTGGACTATTTCCTTTTGTTTAATTTTTTCATATTTTGTCCTTTTAACTTGTTTTAGGGAGTTGAGTTGATTTCAGTTTTATTTATGAATTTGTGTTATTATTGTTAAAACTTTATGTTGAACATTACTTGTTTTACCATATTCATGTTATCTTAAAATTTATTTGTTATTCCATATATTAAATATTATTATAAAAAAAAATTGTGTTGACTTCTTCAAATTAGATTAGTCGTATATAATTTGTTTTTAGTTTTTCTAGTGTAATTACCGGCTCAATTAATAAGCAAACAAATAACTACTGACTCATTATCTCAATTCTTGGTGTTTGTCACACTATTCTATGACAAACTGTAGTTTTTTTGTGTTGATTTTTCTCGACTACACCGATCAAAGTAGGCAAATGAGGACAAGATAAAATGAACAATGATACATTTTAGATAAAGATTCATTTCGTTCATCACATTGCAAAATGATTGGAAATGCTGAAATGTTTTCATAATAAAGCGATAAAAACTATAATTTGGGAGAGTCTAGACAAGATGCATATTGGTTGATCCACCCTTTTCCCCCTGTTACCACTTTTACCAAAGGGTTACTACGAAAAAAAATATGTGTAGAAAGAATATTCCTCGAATTATAGAAGAAAAAAAATTAGAAAAGTGATTAATTTAGTCTCTTTGTTATAGGACGTTCATTTGTATTGAATATGTCGAACACAAAACACAATGTCATTTCTCTTGGCTGTTCAAGAAAACAACTGGAATAAACTATGAACAAAAAGTACAATAAAAATTAGTATGTGAAGTGAAAGGAAGAGCTTTTTACAGGAAAGGTGGTTGGGAAGTGAATAAGATTAAAGTTTATAAAAATCGTGTGATTAATAAAATGTTTGCTAATTGTGACTAATTTAGAAATTAATTTTTAGCTATCAAATAAAATGATTGCTAATTGTGATCAAAATAATCACTTAATAAGGTTTTGGTTGATAAATAACTATAAAATAAAAGTAATGATTGGATTTAGTGACAAATTAAGTTAAGATAATCGATATGTAACATTAGCTACCGAAGTTTTAGTCACTTATATCATTAGATTCTAAATTGGTATCTAATTAAGTTAGAGACTAAGAAAAAAAAAATCCTTTTTTTAAACTCTATTCATCATTTGGTTAATGGATTTTCGCTTAAGCCAACTAACTTTTCACTCAAGATAAAGGAATACTTATCTTGATAAAAGTTTTCTTGCTCAAGCCAGCCATGTCTTGCTCAAACAAGCCCTTCAGTGAAAATCACTCACTCTTCAGACAATTCTCATTTGAGGGAGCCCTTTTGGTCTGGATGAGTTGTTCTCTGGATTGCTACTCTATCTCTATTCTTACTTGAGCAAGTTTTGAATTGAGAAATCTTTAATTTAACTCCCCTCTCTTCAATGCTTGTAATTGTTTTCTTCACGCTTCTTCTAATCTTTCAATTTCTTCATTCTTAATTATCTGAAATTTACATAAAATTAGGACTAAATGGTTTCATTCATCTTAAACTTCAAGAACAAATTTTTAGATCCAAAAATTCTTAAATTAAGAATAATTGTTATTCCAAACAACAATTGAAACCAGAAATAATCTATTTTTCTCATACAAAATGTACTCAAAATTAGCACTTCATCAAAGTAGTATGAAATATATTTATTACAAAGTATCAAATATTGTTTATATACAAAATAGAAACAAATATATTTTTAATTGACCTTCGGTCTCATATGTTAGTTTGTTTTGTGGAGAGATATGTGTTTGTTCTTGGTTGATTCAAATCCTTTTCAAAAGTTATAGATTCATTTATTCTTAGTGAGTACTTAGTCAAATTTCAATTAATTCTCTTCATAAAATGGAATAACCCATAATGGTGGGAAGCAACTACAGTACTATGTCATAATGGATAAAATTGCGTGTTATTCATTCAATCCACTTTATTTTATATTTTTTACAAATTGAATTTGAGTTTGATATTAATTATTTTAATTAAGAAATCTAAGAAACTAATTATCATCATAAATTACAAATCTATATCTAGAATTATTTTTTACTATAGATAAAAATAGGATTATTTATCACTCCACAAGAAGAATCTTTGTGTGAAGTATTAGAGTTTATATGTCCATCTACAATGAATTAGTTTCTAATCCAATAAGACGATTCTCCTAGTTTTTTGTTTTGCATTTTGTGTGAAGCATTTTCTCTATTGTATTCATTAGTAGGACTGCAATATTTATGGGGTAGGTATGGTGATAGGTGTGGTAAAACTCTCTCTTTTTGGTCTAAAATTCGTGGACCATCCTCTTAATTCGTAGGCATAAGTTTGTATATATTTTTTTTAGTAAATTTTCAATATAGATCTTTTATATATTAAATGAGTTTTAATTGTGAATCTAGTAAACGAGTTTAAATTCAAAATTCATTGTTTTTTTTTTGTTTTTATTAGTAGAACATTCTGAATGAGTAAATTGTTATTATATAAATAAATGAAAAAAAATATCAAATATATCTTTATAGGGACAAATCGATCCATTTAACCAATGGGTTATCTAGTATGGATATAACTTTCAAAAGTTAAAATCCATTTAAAATGTAAACCACACAGAAAGTCCAATTTTGCGAGTGTAAGATTAAACTAGCATCTAACTAATGTACATCGTTCCTAATTCTTAAAAAACTGATAATTACTTAACGATAATACTTTTATTTATAGTTATAATATATTTTTTTTTCTAAAATAGCTTCAATAGGATTGAGTGAGGCTATCTATATAAGTAATTCTAGAGAAAGAATAATTATATTTGACTATTAATATTTTTAAACTCGCATAGGAGAAAGAGATTATTAACATTATTTATTATTTACGGATTTAAATAATTAAAATTATTATAATAAAAAGCATTCTTATAGACTGTTAAAAATAGTTAACTAAAATAATGATTGAGACTATTTATATATATCTTTTTATCTACGTACATTTTATCTAGGCAATTGCTTCATGCACGATATAAACTTTCCGTATTTAACAAATCTTTAAAATGTCATAAAGACATTATTGGTATATTAAAAAATGATTTAGTGCAGGAAATAATTTATATGGTGACTACCAAAAACTAATTATAAAAATAATAAACTAATAATAGTAGTGTTTTTATGCAAAATATGATTCTCCAAACAATAACTATCAATTTATTTTCCTTTAATGCACAGCCCTTACTTTAGGGATACAAAATTAGTGTGAACAAATGATGTACACAATAGATAAATAAGAGATAATTTTTTTTATTTTGCAAATTAATTTTATAAAATTGAATTTCTTAAATCACAAATTCAAAAATATTAGATATCTTGTTAAGATAATGACAAGTCATCACAAAATTAACAGTTGAATGGTAAAACAGATAGATTATTCCATCTTAAGTAGGATATGTAAATGGTTAACTTATTTTTGTTTTAGTATTGAATCGGTCAGTATCCTAGTTGCTTGGTTGTCTTAACTATGGCGAAAATGTCAAACTTTGATATTAGTGGTGTGAATTATTTTCTTCAAGAAATTTAATAGGCCATTGATATTGTGAAAGCAATACGGCACACCATGTCATATAATTGGTATTCATGAGTTTTATTCACCATTTTCTCAATGCACTGGTTTGTTTTTGTTAGTCTTATTAAAGATTTTAACTAAGAAATTTAAGAAAATAATTGTTATCCTCAATTACCAATCTATAAGAAAATAACTGTATCCATATTATGCTTGATTGCTTATATGCATAAAACACATTCTATGTAGATTTTACTACAAAATTTGATTCACGGATAATAGTCTCCGTTTTTTTTGTTCTGATTACAGACAATACTAAAAAATAAAAAATAAAAAATAGACAGAAATGCAAAAAAGATAAGAACAGAAAATACTATTCCGATTAGCATTTTTATCAAAGTTAGGTCTTGTCGCCTATGACAGTTGGTTATTAATCGCTCAAATTCATTGATAATTCTTAGCTGCACTTTAATTTTAGACTGCAACATGTTTCAGTAATGGAGTGTTAATGTACAGATGATTGAAACCAGCAAAGGGGATTGAAAGTTAATGGATTAATTAGCAATGTGGTTACTGCTATATTCTTAATCAAACTCAAACACTCATTTTTGTTAAAATATCAGTATGGCTCACTACTTTGATCTTTCTAAAATAAAAATGTACAGAATAAAAAACTGGACTGATCACAATGATATATGAATCAGATAGAATAAGCCATAACACCAAATATTACTAAGGAGTGGGTAAGTATAGGAATGTCAAAAACAAATGTTACAAAAAAATATAGCAATGTCAAAAAACCAAAAAACAAAAGAGAATTACGAGTATGTCTGCAACTTATCATGGCTCAAAAGAATGAAAGTTGATGGTCCCTCGGGTTTCTTGTGGAGTTAGCCACCAAAATTGATTAAATGAAAGTTGTTAGAAATTTCATTAGAGTAATAAAGCAAGAAAAACAAAATTTTGCTTGACCATCGAACCTTGGATTGAAGTAAAGCCATCTCTAATAAAATTGTCACTTATTGCAATTTGTTAAATGTTAAGTTTTCTCTTTCTGCGTTCATGCTTGACCCTTCGTTCACGTAACTAAGCTGCACTTCCAATCTTCACAACCCTTTCTCTTCTCTTTCATAACACCAAATATTATTAAGGAGCACTTAATTCTCTCATGGATGGCTGAAAATTTTCTACAATGCTCTCAGCAGAGCAAGTCTCCAGAAGAAATAGGTGAACAGTACTTCTATGCTCTCATTAATATCATTTTTTGCTGTTAAAAAAAAAAATAATTCTTTCAGCAATCAATTTGGTACGGCGAAACATATTTTGTGATGCACGACCTTCTGAATGATTTAGCAAAATGCGTTTCTGGTGAAATCTGCTACAGGTTAGATGTTGATAGACCAGGAAGCGTACCAAAAAATACCTGTCACTTTTTAACTATAAAGAATCCTCTTAAATGTCATGATTATAGGAGTTTATGTAATGCTAAAAGGCTTCGGACATTTATAGCTTTTGGGTATTGTGGGATGTCAATGCAAGAATTGATCTCCAACTTTAAGTTCTTACGACTCTTATCTTTGTCTTTCTGTCATAAGGTAAAAGAGGTTCCTGATACTATTGCGGATCTTATACATCTCCGTTCATTAGATCTTTCAATCACAGATATAGAGAAACTTCCTGACTCAACGTGTTCACTCTGTAACTTGCAAGAGTTGAGGCTGAACAATTCCACGCATCTATTTTTCTGTTAATAACACAATGGACAGTTTCTAATGTTTCTT
>Ga0099825_1003637_pt1 | contig 20491 bp, 15 predicted proteins | sample SiratroredBW_FD_76838 | JGI IMG/M metagenome (GOLD analysis project Ga0099825, IMG submission 76838) | Root nodule microbial communities of legume samples collected from California, USA - Siratro red BW | ecosystem: Host-associated > Plants > Roots > Nodule | place: USA: California | collected... | reverse complement strand
TTTTTTTTTTTTTTTTTTTTTAACATTGTTTTTTTTTTTTCAATTTATTTCTTTTACCTATTTTTTCCTTTTTTTTTTTTTTTTTTTTGGGAGCAAGTAGCAACATATTTATGCATATAATAACATGATTAAGATCTTTGTGGGGCATCATCTTCTGTTGCATTGACTCATGCATGCATCCTTGTTCCTTGTTCTTGGCAATCTTTTTAACAATTGAGATTTGTCAGATAATCTACAAGTCAGCCATGGCCATGGCTGGGACAGATGCCTCTGACTGTATTGCTGTTGGTGATTCATTCCATCATGATATTAAGGGTGCTAATGCTGCTGGAATAGAATCAGTTTTCATCACTGGTGGGATTCACGCTACTGAACTAGGACTCCATGGTTATGGAGAAATTGCAGATTCATCTTCTGTGCAATCACTTGCTTCCAAATATGAAGCTTATCCATCTTATGTGTTGCCAGCTTTCACATGGTAGAACATCATCTGAGGGAATCTGAGCCACTACAGTTATAATTGCAATTCTTTTGCTCTTTGTATGATTTGAAATGTGACAAGACTCTTCATGTTACATATATTTTCTCCATCACCCGTGCTTATGTTATATGCAGGAGCGGTTCCTTTTTACAGGACTGCAAAAGCAAATATCATTTACAACATTGTGTGCTACATTGGACACACAATCCTTATACAAATTCAAAAAAAGGAATCTTTCTTGTTTTATTTTGTTTTTCATAGGTTTTCTTCCAAGTGATCCTACTTGAGACATGACACTGAACACTAAATTTGTGCATATTTTCTAGCAGGGGTTAGAAATCTGGCTTGTCAGGTTATGCAATATTTTTGCTTTAGTTTTTATAAATATCTCAAAATGTTAATGTTAGTTCCTATAAAAAGTTTGTAACTCTTTAATCTTTACATTTTAACAAAATTGCATTCTATTTTATTTTCTAATAAGGGACTGAAATTAATTTATTTTGATGATTGCAAAATTTAAAAACAAAAAACATTATAGGGAACAAACTGATATCTTATCATTTTTTAAAAGTAAGGTTTTGAGAAATATTTATTTAAATGATAAAAGTAAAAATACTTTTTGAAGTTCGATTTTTTTTTTCTCTCAAAAAAGCCAGAATTGAAAAAAAAATACGTGAATAGCACTCTCCCGAAAAAAATTTACCAAAATGAATCCAATCACTCCTTATAATTTGACATTGTTTATTAAAAGTTGCTCTGAATTTTTTTTATATCCGGCCGACAAAGTTGCATAACTTGACCTCATGATATCATGAAAGAAATCAAGTGGTGGAGATCTTTTTGTCACTCCAAGAACATTGGATTTCATGTTTCAGAATTCAGAGACTCTTCCAATTGGCTGTAGTCACCTTATTTGGAAGGACTTTATTGTCGTGTTCTCTCTTTAGACCTTTCTTGTCTTATTATCTTGCTTAGTTTGTGACCAAAACAAAGGGTATAAATAATGATTTGATTATATTTCATTATAAACTATCTCTAAGTCAGCACTAAAAATCCTTTGAAGCCGGATTTTTTAGTTTATTATTCAATTTTTGTTAAATGTTGAATGGCAGCTGAGATGATCATAATACATAGATCTATTCATTAATTTATGCAAATAATGGGCATGTTCAATATGGGGTACCAACGTGTTATTATCTATACCATGAGAATGCTTTTTTTTTTTTTTTAATTATGAGAACCAACTTAAACACTTACATGAGGGAAGTTGATAGGCCTTTGTTAAGTCTTTTTTAATTGGCTTTGTGTGATTTTTTATTTCTATTAAGCATAAAAAGCATGGAAAAAGTTTTGTGTTGAAAATTTTAACCTAGAGGCAAAAAGCCAACCTTTATAAAAAAAGGGGTACTTCACCATCATGTTGATAGCCTTAGCTTTAAATAAAAAGAAATCATGTACCCTAAGCCTATTGTTGATGGGAGACAAGTGATGTAAAAAATGAAAAAGAAAGAAAGACTAAAAATAATGTTTATAAATACTTGAAGAAGATGAAAAAGGACATCACTTACAATAAAAGGAATGGGAAACGTTAAGTGTTCAAGTACCAGATGAGAAAAAATTCAAAATATGTGAATTATACGCTCTCCCTCTTTGATTGGTGATTAATTTGTGATCTAGAAAAACTAAGTTTCTTGAAAGCCAAGCCACATTACAACACTTCAAAAGACTTTAGTTATCCATGTTGATTATGTGTACATTGTTTGATCAAAATGAAACACAAAGTTAAATTGTTAACTTTGCAAGGGCACTTGAGACAAACACTAATCTGGGACAAAACTCCCTTGAATTGTGTGAGCAATCTCGGGTAGCTTAGGATTAGACCTTGTACGTGATGAAATATCCTACTGTTTTTAAAGGTCGGAATGTCATAGTATTGATGAATAACAATGCTTGCAAAAGAAGGAAAATGACATTCCAATTTAGTTCTTGAACTAACCAATATTTTCTAATTTGTTAGATGTTTAATTTTGTACTTTGTTTGAAGGAAAACAATACTCCGATTTAGAGGGGGTTGATAAGTTCCAAAAATACATATTCATATCCTTGATATAGACATTTAATTCTTGACAAGTTAAATATTTTTTTTTTAAAATAAAAAACTCCTATCATTGCTTAATATTGAAAAAGCTTGCATTAATAGTAGTTACTTAAAATTGATGGGTTTTTGTTTACATATGTGTGTGCAGTAAATCATAGTAGTAACTTAATACTGTTTAACTCTTTCAAATACCCATCATGCATTTGAGATGAAGAAGTAAATCATAAAGGAAATTACTTTTGTAAGTACATAGCAATGACTTATTTTCAATATAATAAGCACAATGCTGGCAATTGATAAAATATAGCGCAAAGATATTGTATATTAAGAGGTTCGAAGTTATGCTCTTTGTGTATTCAAACACAAGTATTCATTGAGGCTTATTTGTGTATCGTTTGAGAATAAACCAATAAGTGTTTAATTTGGATATAGAGAAAGAAGACTTGTTCAGTTAAAATCTTTTCGCAATTAGATTCAAATGCGGGCCACTTGTTCTTTCTATCTAAGTGCATAAGCCCAGTTTCAAAACTATTACACTTTACGTCTATGTTTCTTTTTTTTTTTTCTATTTTTAATTTCCTTTGAGCTGAAATTGAAAGAAAGCTGAGAAAATAATTACAAGCAAATGTGAGAAGTGTAAATACTAAAAAGAGTAAACAGAAAATTGGTTCTGAAATTACCGACATGTTTTGCCACTGGTCCCCAATAGTTTATTAATGAAGAAAAGTGTTAAACTGGATTTATTGATTTCTTTATCAAAAAAGAAAGAAAAAAAAAATCAATGTCGTGCATCTCTTGTCTTCTGTCAAAATCAATTAAAAGAAAAGTATGAAAAACTTAATTGCTCCTATTGGATAAATAATCGAAGTGGTTTTATTTATTATGTGAATATGCCACATGTTCTGTTAAATAATAACGAGGTGCAATAACTTAAGAATTAAGACTTTGGGTTAGCTTAATATAAAAAAAAAAAGGAACAAGAAATTGAAACATATTAAAATGAGTATTTGTTTTACTTTAGAATAATATTTCATTGACATTTCCGAAAGGCACAACTTGTTTGCTTTTGGAAAAAAGGTGACGCTATAGAGGGCAGGCAATATGATGGTAAAGGAGCCCAAGAAAGTATAATGGCATGTTTCACTTATTTCAAATTTATTCAATATAAAATTATTTCACTTGAAAAATTAGTCTCAAAAACAAATAAAATTATCAATATTTTTTTGTAGATGATCGACTGAAAAATGTAAAAACATTTACATTGTGTTTTTAGAAAAATACGCTAATCAAATTTAAAGAAAAATTTTTAATACTTACTTTTATAAGGGAATTTATTTACTGAATTGAGCATATTGGAATAAATGTTATATATATTTAGAATATTTTAACTGTAAATTAGAAAAGAAATGCATGAACTTTAAATAAACTTTAAATTAAATCAATCTTGCCCGTAAATGCTACTGGCAATCGAAAGTATTTCGTTGAATTGCGTGATATAAAGAAGCCTCATAAATTAATCAAGAGTAAAAATAAACTTTTCTGGAAACTAGAAAAGAAAAACATTGTAAAGGTAAAACACTTTAAATATAAAGAAAATTAAAAAAAAATAGAAATACACTGAATACATGCCTAAAGAACTAAAAGGATCTCAATAATTGCAAAAATAGAAAGAAGTAATAATAAAGGATGCATGAAGAAATTGCATAAATTGTATAGGAAGCTAATGAGGATTATGATACTCTTTTCTATTAGTCATTTCATTCAAGATTATAAATATTATTTTTAATGGAACAATTCATCCCTATCTATAAACTCATTTTCCATAGTAATATTTTTATAATATTGATTATATTCTTGCAATTTATAACACCCACATTAAACTATCAATTTTACAATAAGTCTAACATATGATTTCTATAAAATTTTACTTTTTAAAGAAAATTAAACATAACAATTATATATAGAATTAAAGTATTTCTATGATCCCTTCTAAATATAATTTCAGAATTTATATATGTATTTGTTTATGTACATAAATAAAGTTATTACACAAATAATATATATATATATAAAGTAATCATTTAATTAGTTATTCACAACTAATTTAATTTCATCAAACATAAACACACTAATCATATAAATCATATACATATCTATATATTAAAGGATATTTATTAAAGAATATTTATAAATATTTTTCAAAAGACTTAGTTGAGTACTCAATACTAGATATTAATACTTGACTGATTTTATAGTCGTATGTATAAACAAACCTCAAATATTTGGATCAGGTTAGTTTAGAATATATCCATATTTGGAACTCACAATTAGTGTTCTAATGATACAATAAACTTTTCTTCGGCTTCTGACTACATGTTGTGTTAGTCTACATGACTTAGACTACTAGTGAAGGTAAAAGTCTCTATTACAATATAGTTCTTTGCTTAATAAAACGAATCAAATAATGGTTCACAAATCATTCCAGATTTGTGATCCCAAATTTGTATACTTCTTGTCATTTTCAACAACTATTGTCATACAACATAACTCACTTAAATAAAACCACAAATTAAATATAAAAATTAATATTATATTTATATTTATCATTCACATTCAATCTTAAAGAAAAAAAAATAACTTGAACAAAAACATGATCAAGAGTAAAGATTGAGTTTCAACTTTGTTTTCGCTTGAGCGAAAATAGGATCGAGAGCAAAGGTTGAGTTTCAACTCTACTTTTGCTTGAGTAAAAATCTTTCTATTCAACGAAAATATTATAAAACTAACTTAACCAAATCTATTTTCAAAGTTTCACCCAAAACCAATTTAACAAATATATCTTTCAAACATATTCAAAATGATCAGTACAATCATAATGTGTTCAAATATAATCCTTTATTCATTTCAATTCAACCTTGATCATTCAAGCTCAATACATAATTTCCATTCATAATAAACTCATAAAATAATATATGAAAGATTATATGAAGCTAATTTTACTCATCTAAACCATATTCAAATCTCACTTTATACATTTCTAGGTGATCAAAATTATACATATTCAAAACTATACATATTCAAAATTATACATATTCAAAACTATACATATTCAAAACTATACATATTCAAAACTAGCTAAGTATACATTCAAAATTATACATATTTAAAATTATACATTTCTAGGTGATCAAAATTATACATATTCAAAATTATACATATCCAAAGCTATACATATTCAAAATTATACATATTCAAAACTAGCTAAGTATACATTCAAAATTATACATATTCAAAACTAGCTAAGTATACATTCACTTTATACATATTCAAAAATAGCTAATTATACATTCATAATTTTACTCATTAAAAGAAACAACTTTATACATTTCTAGGTGATCAAAATCAGTTTTAACAATTATACATATTGATAAGCCAATCTATTTGCTTCTTCATGATTTTCTTTAAATTCTTAAAGCAATGTACTATAATTCTCATAATTCATAAAGATGTTGGAACTTACACCGATAGTCTCAGATTGATGTCCAGCCATCAAACACATATTTGCTTCTTCATCCTCCTTTGAAGAACAGTTAAAAGATGTATCATTGTCTTCCCAAACAATGTAGGTTCTCTTTGCCTTTCCATTCTTTTTTGTTTTTCTCTCTTATCCTTTCTCCTTGTGCACCAAATTTGGGTATTCAATCTTGGTATGTCCCTACTTTCCACAATCAAAGCAAGTGAAATTAGTTGAACTAGAATCAATTTTTCTATTGTACCTTTTAGTTTTTTGGTTCTTTTCCTTTCCTCTCTTCTTCAAAAATTTGTTGAATCTTCTAGTTAGCATGTCACTAAAGAAAAAAAGATTTACCCACGACAAAAATCTGTAAGTAATAACAAAAATTCGCGGATAATTTTACATTCCTCACAAATACTGATCCATAAATAACAATTTTATTATTATTTGCAATCAGAATGAGCTAAACCCAAATCTTTGAGTGTAGAAAAGAGCCTTTAACCACTGTGTCAGACAAACAAAAGAGATCATTTTATGATTATTATTATTCTTATTATTATTATTATTATTATTATTACCAATATTATTAATAAAATTATTATTATTATTATTATTATTAAAAACAACAACAATAATAATATTAAAAATAATATAAATAATATCAAAAATAGTATTAATAATATCGATAAAAATAATATTAACAAAATTCATAATAATAACAATATTAATAAAATTTAAAATATTAATATTTTTAATAATATTAATAATCATAATAAAATAATATTATTAATAACAATATTACAAATATTTTAATACAAATATAAATAATTTTAATAAAAATATTATTAATATTATAAATATTTTTCATATAAATATAAATCTAATAATAATAAAACAAATCATAAATTAATATTATTAAAAATAAAATTTAAAATATTTTTAATATAAATATTAATACTACAAAGTAAATAATTAATAATATTAAAAACAACTTTAGTAATACTAATAATATTATTGTTAACGATAATAATAATGATAATTTTTAACAATAATATCACAAATATTTTTAATATAACTGAAAATAATGTAAATAAAATATTAATAATATTAAAAATATTATACTCATATATATATATATATATATATATAATGTTAATAAGAATATCAGTAATATTAAAAATATTATTAATATAAATATAAATAATATTAACAAAAGTAGTAATAATATTCAACATATTAAATATATAATAATAATAATATAAATAGTAATAATAATGTTGTTAATATTAATAACAACAAAAGAATTAATAATAACATTAATATAAATCATAATATTTGTAATATAAATGCTAATAATCTTAAGAAATTAAAAATATTAAGAAATATTAATAATTTAAAAAATATAATATTCATAATAATAATAATAATGTTAATAATATTATAACTAACAATAATAAAAATAATATTAATAATAATATTATTAATATTAACACTAATAATAATAAATATAAAATTAATAATGCCAATGATAATAATAATAATATTATTAATAAAACTAATAATAATATTAATAAAAGTAATAAAAATGTTAGAAATACTATTAATATTAATTATAATAGTAGTAATATCAAAAAAAAATATTAATATTGTGACTAATATTAACCATTAATAAAGTTATTACTAATATGACTATTATTAACAAAAGATAATATTATAATTAGTAGTAGTTTTGTTCACGGATATAAGTTCATAGATATTACCTATGGATATAGGTATGTAGGTATTACTCACGACGGACATAGGTCGTAGGTAATATCCGTAGGTAATACCTATGAACTTATATTTATGAGTAATACCTACATATCTATGTTCATGAATAATATTAAAATATTAATAATAATAATAGTAATAATAATAATATTAACATAAATAATATTAATATTATTAATCATAATATAAGTAATATTGATAATTTTAATAATAAATATTATTATTATTACTATTGTTTTTAATAATAATACTAATAAAAATCTTAAAAATAATAATATTTGAGGATAATAATAATAAATAATAATATTTTTAATAACACATTAAAATATAAATAATTTTCTCATAATATCAATAAAATTAATAAAAATATTAATAATATTAATTTGAATAATAATAATAATAATATTAATATTATTAAATATAAGTAATATCAATAAAAATAAAGTTTTCTAGGCAATAATTTTATATTATGTTGAATTTATCTACTGATACAAATCAGTGGGATTATTCTGTTTGTAATATTGAATTTATCTACGGATACAACTCCGTGGGTAATAATCCACAGGTAATGTTGAATTTACCTACGGATACAAATCTGTGTGTAAATTCAGTTTTTCTTGTAGTGTGTTTAGGACCTTAACATGACTACATTAATCGAATCCATCATTATTGTTGTCTTCATTTTGAGTAGTTGACTTGAGTGATAGACCTCTAGCCTCCCTCAACTTGCTAAAGAAAGTTGTAGTGGTCAAGGTTTAGGGTTTAGCTCATGCTTTCTCTCTAAAAACTTCAATATTTTGATGTTAAGCTCTTCCTTGTCAAACACTTTCCCAATTTCTATCAAGTGATCGACAATGAGAGTGAATCTCTTCTGCACATGTGCAACAGTCTCACCTTGTTGCCTTCTGAACAACTCATATTTTTGAATTAATACATGCTTCCATGCACATTTGACATTAGTTGTTTGTTCGTGGGTGACTTCAAAGATGTCTCACATTTCTTTTGTTGAAGCGAGCTGAGATAGCTTGAAAAATTCATCAAAGTTTAAAGCATAAGTTATAATGCTTTTAGCCATTCATATTGAGCTTTCTTGCTTTCAACATCAGTCAACTCATCCCAAGGTTTTTCCTACAACTATACCATCCACAATAGTGATAGGCACAAAGGGACAATTCAAAATAGCATACCAAATCTCACGGTCAGCCGATTCAATGAAAATCTTCGTTCTCACTTTCCAAAATTGGTATTTTACACCATTAAACACATGAGGTCTTTTAATTAAGGCTCCCTCTGCAAAGGGTAATTTGTTCTCAGCCATAGGATCAAAATTTGATTATCTTTGAAGCACCAACTCTTAATACCAATTGAAAAGAGTTTTAGGCTGAACTCAAGTGGGGGAGGGGGGTGAATTGAAGTTTCAATTTTTTTTTGCAAAAGATTAATTAAAATATTGAATGAAAGAATAAATATTCTCAATTGGATAAATTTATTACGGTTATAGTAGAAAAATATTTTGCAGAACAAGTTAAGTTCCAAGAAGTGCTCCCCTAGTATTTGGGTCCAACAATGTTAACCGTACCTTTAGGCACCCACATAACTAGGTCTTTTGGAACATCAAACTTTCTAATATTACAATTTCAAACAAAATGGTCTTTTTCCATACAATAGAAGCATTACAAAGGTGAAGTTTGCCTTTTACGGTATTTAAAAAAGTTGTTTAACTTTTTTTGCTTTTTTTTTTGAGAACCAAACTGATATTCCTTGCCAACTTTGTTGAAAACACAGTTTTGAGAACCTAAACTGACATTTAAGTTTGCAGTTCGCAAGGAAAGTTTAGAAGCAACTTTCAAAAAGTATTTCACTTTGTCTTGCAAAACTTCACAATTCTTACTTTGCAATATCCATTCTCATTGAAAGAAGAAGTTTTATAAATCATTTCTAGGTGATCAAAATAAGTTTTAATAGTTAGTAGTTCTTCCTCCAATGAGTTGATTTTGCTTTCCAACCAATTGTTTAAACATTTTAGTCTATTGTTTGATAAGGCCAATCAATTTGCTTCTTCATGGGTTTCTTTAAATGCTTGAAGCAATGTACTATAATTCTCATAATTCGTAGAGATGTTGGAAGTTACAGTGCTAGCCTCAGATTGATGTCCAACCATCAAGCACAAGTTAGCTTCTTCATCCTCCTTTGAAAAGAAGCTAGAAGATGTGTCATTGTCTTCCCAAGCAATATAGACTCTCTTTGCTCTTCCATTCTTTCTATTTTTCTTCTCTTGACCTTTCTCCTTGTGCTCAGATTCAGACATTCAATCTTGATATGTCTCTGCTTTCCACAAGGAGAGCAATTTAAATTAGTTGAACCAGAATTAGTTTTTCTATTGTACCTTTTAACTTGCTGGTGCTTTTCCTTTCCTTTCTTCTTCAAAAATTTGTTGAATCTTCTGGTTAGCATGTTGAGGACCTCAACATCACTACATTCACTAGAGCCATCTTCATTGTTGTCTTCATTTTGACCAGCTGACTTGAGTGTTAGACCTCTAACCTTCCTTTTTCCATTTTCCTGCTCTTTGAACCTGTTCATCTCTAGCTCTTTCTCCCTCAACTTGCCAAAAAGAGTCGCAGTTGTCAAATCTCTTGTTTTTGTGATATGGAAGTGACCTTTGGTTGCTAGCTCCTGTCCAATCACTTCAGGGTTTTTATGTTAAGCTCTTCCTTGTCAAACACTTTTCCAAGTCCTATCAAGTGATTTACAATGTGGGTGCATCTCTTTTGTACATATACAATAGTCTCACCCTGTTGCATTATGAAAAACTTATATTCTTGAATCATTGCCTGCTTTCTTGCATGTTTGACATCAATTGTTCCTTCACAGGTGACTTCAAGGATGTCCTACATATCTTTTGCTGGAGCGCACTAAGATACCTTGGAAAATTCATCAAGGTTCAAAACAAAAGTTATAATGTCTATTGTTATACAATCATATTGAGCTTTCTTGCTCTCAACATCAGTAAATTCATCTAAAGGATTTTCTACAACTATACCATCCACAATAGTCATAGGCACAAAGGGACCATTCATAATAGCATTCCAAATCCAACTGTTAATTGATTTAATGAAAATCTTCATTCTCACTTTCCAAAGTTGGTAGTTTACACCACTAAACATAGGAGGCCTCTTAATTAAGGCTCCCTCTACCAAGGGCAATTTTCTCTCAGTCATAGGATCAAAATTTGATTAACTTTCAAGCACCAGCTCATGATACCAATTGAAAAGAGTTTTAGGCTGAGTTCAATAGTGGATGAATTGAACTTTCAAAAAATTTCGCAAAAGATTACTTAAAAGATTGAATGAAAGAATGAATATTCTTAATCAAATCAATTTACTATGGTTTCATAAGCTGCACAACAAAAAAACAATCAATTAAAAATTAAAAACAATCGACTAATATTTTAGTTTGTACAACTCAATATAAATCAATAAATTCAATTTAACAAACAATCAGTTAAATTTTCTTGTTAAAAGTTCAACCAGAAGATGCAATCAATTCAATTTTCTAAACAATGAATTTAGTTTTCTTAGATTCTTATAGGAAAAATACAATCAATTCAATTAGTAGAACAATTAGTTAATTTTTCAGCAAGACAGTAACACAAAAAATTAGTTGATCAAATCTTAGAATTAACAGGTTAATTCTATTAGAATTCACTTGTCCAGAAATAGAAGAAATTGATAAATGTTTTTCAGACAACACTAGTACACGTGATCAAGATCAAGCACTATCAAGAGTCTTAGTACAAACTGGTTTAATAAGAAAATAACAATAAATGATCTGAGGGTCCACTGCATACTACAACTTTCACAAACCACTATTTGATCATTTGAATTACAAATAAAACATATAATTTAAATCACAATTATTGAAATAAAGAAAAATAAATATAGGATTAATCTTCCTTGTGTAAAATACACACATATGGTTGTTTATTTATAGGTAGAAGTAGTAATAAAATAACGGAAAATATGGGCTAAGCCCGTTACATTCAACACTCCCCCTCACGTTGGTGCATATAAATCATATGTAATAAGCTTGTTACAAATATAATCAATTCTAGATCCCTGTAAAGATTTAGTAAAAATATCTGCTAAATGGTCATTCAAATTAACAAACTCAATCTTATGTCTTTCGATACAATCTTCTCTCGAATGAAATGACAATCAACCTCAATATGTTTGGTCCTTTCATGAAAGAAGAGATTTGGGCTAATAAGAAGAGCATCCTGATTATCACATATGAATTTTATTTGAGTGACCTATCTAAATTGCAATTCTTTAAGTAGATGTTTCAGCAAAACAAACTCACAGGTAGCTGAAAAGCCATACCTTTATATTCTGTTTAGTACTAGATCTTGCCACAACATGTTGTTTCTTACTCTTTTAAGAGATCAAACTATCACCAATAAAAACACAATATCCATAAGTGAATCTTTTATCAAACGAAGATCATACCCAATCAACATCTGAATAAGCATACAACTTTAGTATGGTTATTGTGACCATATAGAAAACCCTTTTCAGGAGAACCTTTAATGTACTTCAATATTCGAATGACTGCATTCCAATGATCGACACATGAAAAATTAAGAAATTGACTCACTACATTGACTACAAATGAAATATCAGGACGAGTAACAGTGACATAATTCAATTTTTCAACTAATCTCCTATACTTCTCGGGATCTGAAAGAGGCTCCCCCTTACTAGGTTGGAGTTTGGCATTAGGATCCATGGGTGTGTCAACAGATTTTGAATTCATTAATCCAATTTCCTCCAAAATATCCAATGCATACTTCTTTTGAGAGATAACAATACCGTTGTTTGATTGTGCTATCTCAATCCTCAAGAAATATCTAAGTTTGCCAAGATCTTTGGTCTGAAAGTTGTGACAAATATGTTGTTTTATCTAAGAGATGTCATGGTGATCACTACCTGTAAGAACAATGTCATCAACATATACTACTAGATAGATACACCCAACACTTGAGTGACGCTGAAACACTGAATGATTTGTCTCACTGCGAGTCATACCAAACTATTGAACAACACTACTGAATTTTCCAAACCAAGCCTTAGGAGACTGCTTAAGGCCATATAAAGATTTACAGAGACGCCATACAAAGCCAAGGACTCCCCCTGAGCAACAAAACATGGAGGTTGTTCCATATAAATGTCTACCTGCAAATCTCCATTAAGAAAAGTATTTTTGTCATCTAGTTGATAAAGAGGTCATCTTTGAAGAGTTATCATGGCTACGAATAAGCAAACGAATGCCATCTTTGCCACTGAGAAAATGTATCACCATAATTTAAACTAAAAAATTATGTATAAACTTTAGCTACAAGACGAGCTTTGAGACGATCAATAGTTCCATCAAGACCAACTTTGATAGTGAAAACCCACTTGCAACCAACAATAGATTTCCCAAAAGGTAAAGGAACGAGTTTTAAAGTTCCACTGTTCTAAAGTGCACTTATTTCATCAAGCATTGTCTTACGCCAACCAAGATGGGCTAAGGCATCACCTACAATTTTTGGAATGGATATAGAAGAAATAAAAAAAAGGAAAGTATAAAAAGGTTGATATAATATGTGGTAGCTTAAAGCAGTATAATGTGGAGAGGAATTACGAGTAAAATGTATACCTTTACGAATGGCAATGGGAAGATCAAGTTCAACTATCAGAGCCGGAGGGGGAAGAGGAGTTGACACCCGAAGAGAGTCATCGGATGGACGATGAGAAGTATGACGACAACTGTAAACCTGAAGAGGTGCTGGAGGATGAGAATTTTTTGTTACACTAGACATAACAGGAGGATCAGTAATAGTCAGAATATATGCTTGATCATATGGAGACATAGGTTAAGAAGATAAATACTTCAGATAAAAAGAAGACTCAATGAAGGTGAAATCTACAAAAATGAAATAGCAGTTAAGAGAAGGTGAGAAACATTTATATTTTTTCTGAGATCTAGTCAACCCTAAAAAGATACATTTATGTGACCTAGCAGATAATTTATCAAGACCAGGACAAAAATTATAAAAAAAGCATATAGATCTAAAAACTTTAAGGTGTAAGGAACAGAGAGGTTCATAAGGAAATAAAATAGAATGAGAAATTTTATTCAGTAAAACTGAAGATGACATACGATTAATTAAATAACATGTACTGAGAACAACATCACCCCAAAACTATTAGGGACCCACCATGAATTAAAAGAGTGTACGTAGTTTCAACAAGATGTTGATTCTTGTGCTCAGCCACCCCATTTTGTTGAGGTGTATAAGCACATGAAGTTTGGTAAAGAATGCCATGAGATTTCATAAAAGTGCTAAAAGAATGAGAAAGATACTCATAGTCATTATCACTACGTAAGGTTCGAATTGAGACTCTAAATTGATTTTTAATTTCATTATAAAAGGATTGAAATATAAAAAACAACTCATAACGATTATTCATTAAAAATAACCAAGTACATCTCGAATAATCATCAATTGAAGTAACAAAGTACCAAAACCCTAAATTAGACTTAACTTGACTTGGTCCCCAAATGTCAGAGTGAATTGGGATGAAACACATTGTAAAGCACTACTAGGAAAAGAATTGCGACTATATTTCCCTAAATGACACGATTCATAAGACAAAATGGATAACTTAAACAAACTTGGAACAAGTTGCTCCATCTTGACAAGAATAGGATGACCCAGCTGAGCATGAAGGAGAGATGGAGAATCCATTACCATGCCAACATGGGTAGATGTTCTTAGGTGATAAAGACCATGAGACTCACTTCCGGTGCCAATTATCCATCCCGAATTTTGGTCCTGTAAACAAACAACATCTTTGGTAAAATAAATAACACAATCAGGGAACGAGTGAGACGATTAATAAACAATAAGTTAAAGGGAGACATAGGGACATAAAGAACATTATTAATAGATAAAGAAGCAAGGAGATGAATAGTACCAACACCATGTGATGAAACATTATTGTCATTAGCCATGGTAATGGTAGGTAAATAACCGAAGGTAGACAAAGAAGAGACAAAAAATTTATTACTAGTATTGTGATATGTGGCACCTGAGTCTAGAACCCAAGGACTAAGAAAACCAAAGTGAGTGAGGCTGACAAAAGATGTACCTGTATGTACAACAAAAGAACTATAACCAGAGTTCTGATGATCCTCATATCATGTAAGAAACTCATTGAAAGTAATAGGTGAACCTGAGGTATTAGATGAAGTAGGGTCCATAATATACAGTTGCAAAGGAGCCTTAGAAAAGGTGATAGATGAAGTGGAGAGAGAAACCACTTTACAGAGAGAGAAAAACCCTAAACATATCAAATGAGCTTCAATCCGGATGACAAAGATAGATCCAGAACGAGGACAATACGACAATGGGGACTCCAACGACGATGAAGGTGAGTCTGGCGACGGTGACAGCGACTCCAACGGTGGCATGATAGGCGGCAGCGGAAGCGAAGCGGTGAAGTAGTAGAGACATCAGTAGGAAAATGGTGAACAATAGGTTTGCCTAAAAATTTAACCCTAAATCTAGGCTCTAGATATCATATTAAAATAAAGAAAAAATAAATATAGGATTAATCTGCCTTATGTAAATAGAATAACAGAAAATATGAGCTAAACATGTTATATTCAACAAGAATTAAGACATTCAATTTGAGTTTTGTTATGCAATCAACCAGTCTTATCAAACAATCAATCTTGAACATATGTTGTAGACGCTTAGAGGGTCTACTAAAAACTGTAGTTCTACAAAACATTGTTAGAATAATAGAGATACATATGAACTATTCAGTTAATTTTTGTTATCATCAAAACGTAAAAACATAATCTCCAAATGTGATTTTCTAGTCATTAGACTGTTTAGTGGGTCACAGATCGTCTATTGTCTCAACAGACCATTTAAAGGCTCAACAGATCGTTTAACATCTTAACATTGTTCCCAAAATTCTATCAAAAACCCTTTTGTTTTGGTGTTTCATAGCAAAAAGCAATGACAAAAATAAAGTGGAGAAAGTTATCAAATAAATGATTTGAATGATAAGGAGGGAGAGAAAGAGAGGAAGTTGTACACAATTGATTTTATATTGGTTCACTTTATCCAATTGCTTAGCCACACCAGCCAAACTCACACTAAAATAAGAGTTTTTATAAGTACATGATCAATAGTGAAAGTAAACAACTCAAGAAACGAGATCTTAAACCCTGCAAGGTCGTTTTACATACCTAGTAACACCCTATTACTATATTGTATCTAGAAATCCTATCTAGAGACAATATAAGAACTGAAAAATGAATACAAAAAAATGAAAACAATATCACCTGACACAAGATCAACACAGTAGAATAGAATAAGCCAAGTGAAATTCTATTTTTCTCTTCAAACAAGGTATTGATCTCAAAGTTTGCATAAAGAAAGCTTCAAGAGTAGTTTGGACTCTCTCTCAATAGTATAAATGTTTTCAAAAACTTTGGTTTTGATCTCATGTTAAATGATTTTGAAATTAAACAGTTATATAGGTTTTAATTTTAATGTTTTAATAGATTAAAACTACATTTTAATATGTTAATTTCACTTACTCGTGAAATGAATCAATTAACTTGTTGTTTTAACAAATTAAAATAGAAGTGTCCAAAGACTTCACAAAACTTAAGCGTTTTTAATCTTTTAAAAAATATTTTAATAGATTAATACAAAAAACTAAGAAATTGCTCATGGTTCTAAGTGCCTCTAATGATTATCTAATTGATTAAAATGTTTGTTATCATTAAATGTTTACAATCATTCCATACCAACTAAGAACATTTTAACATATTGAAAACGTGTTTTAATCAATTACAAAAATCTCATCAACAAGACAAGCTCTAATTCATTTTAAAATTTCTAACTACAATTTTAGGATGAAATCATGAAAGAGAAACTTACAGCAGATCCTAATCAACATAACACATCCTAAAACACTTCTAGATTTGCATGATCATTTCTAATCTTCAAATTATTCGTGAGGCGTTGGATTCATCAAATACAACGTAGCTCTAACAATTTCAATATTTTTCATATTGAAAATTTATGTTTTATTACATTAGTCTATTTTGAAAAGTTTTTTTACTACAATTTTAGGATCAATTCATGAAAGATAAACTCACAACACATCCTAATTAACACAACACATCTTAAATCAATTCTAGATATTCATGATCATTTCTAATATTCAAATTTTTCATGGGAGACATTTGATTCATCAAATACACCATAACTCCAACAATTTCAACATTTTTCATATTGAAAATTTATGTTTTATAACATCACCTTTCATTTAGTTAATGTATTTTTATAATTATTATTAAGTAATGATGTAACTTCAATTTAATCATATTTTATTATGTTTGTTTGAGAAAAATCCATCACACTGTATTTATTTTGATTAAGTATTATTAAAACAACAAAGTATCCTCTATTAGACATAAGTTTATTCTTTACAAGCATTAGACCATGTAAGAAACATGTGTTTCATTTATTAGATAATATAAAACTTTGTTGTTTTCGCTTTGTCTAATAAATAGAAATCTTAAATGATACGAACACAATTATTAAGCTAACAATCTTCCTGAATATTATATACATCTTTTACTTGCTTGAGTTTGTAGAAAATATCTTCGTATTACAAAGATCTCAAAACTCATGTCAACAATAAAGATTTTTTGAAAGACGTGTCTAAAGTTCTTTGATATATTACTATTATGATACATTTTTTGCCAATTTAAAAGGATTATTTTATGTGTATGGTCTTTGACCTAGCTCTAGTAAGTGGAGCCAATATTCAAGACATTGCTTGAAGAAAAAATAAAAGCATTTAAGGTTGTTTAGGATTAAACAGAGAGTAAAAAAATGAATGAAAGGAAAGAAGAAAGAGTGGAAAGTGAGGTTGGTTGGACTTAGGAAAGAAAGTGAGAAGTGAGTAAACATTTTATAGAAGATGTAATTAATTTAATAGAATAAACTTAATTCTATATTAATGTATTTAGAAAATAATTTATAAATAATTTTTATAAAATAATTTAACGTTAAAAATAAATTTTGAAAAATATAAATTAAAATTAAAGTAAAAAAATATTACAAAATTCTGATAAACAAAACAGTTATGTGTTGCAATAAAAATATATTAGAATAAATTATCAAAATGTAAAAAAATTTATTTTATTTTATGTATTATTTTAATATTGTTATTTTATTATTTATTTATTTATTTATTTAATATATAATAACTAAAGAATAAAAACTGTGAAAAAGAATAAAAACCAAAACTTGAAATAATTAAAATTTAAGGGACTAAAATTTAAATAGAAACAAAATAACAATGTTTTAGAAAATTTAAAACTAAAAATATAAGTAAGCCTGTAATTCAATTAAAAAATAATCTTTTATCAACTAAGTTTTAAAATGCTAATTATCTTTCTGCCCTATTTTATTATTTAAAAATAAACGAGTTTTTTCTAAAGCGAATTCGTCCACCAGCTTTAAATTAATCATCAGTAAATTTCTTTAATGTGTTAACCTAAAAAAAAGTAGGACTAGAGAGGTGAAGGGTTACCATACTAATTTATTAATAAATTAAAAGATAATTTTCTTTATCTTTATTATTAATATTACTAGTGGTTTATTCTAATCAAATTCAAATTAAAAGATAAATCCTTTAATATTACTAGTGCTTTATATGGGAGTGATACTAGTGATACTAGGTAAAAGAAAGGTTTTATTCCAATTTAATGGCAATATAATGAAAAATTTATAAATATTTATAAAAATAACATTTTATCAATTTATTATAAATTTAATATTGAAAATCATGTAAAATTATTCAATGACCAATATAAATATTTTTTAATGATTCATAATAAATATTAATTGAAATAAAAGTGTGTCCATAAGTTAGTATTTTTTTTTCATTCTACATACGCTTGATTAAGTATTTTGCAACATTATGTTTTGCACAATTGATTTTGAAATAAAATTATGAATTATTTTTATTTTAAAAGAAAGTTACCAGCCAAATTACCTAGTAAATGAATATGTTATATCCAAAAAATTTAGTGTTTTTTTATTTATTCAAATTTCATATTCATATAAATTGAAAGTTATATATTGCTGAAATACCTAACAATGTGTTAATTATTTGTCTAGAAAGCTGCCCAAAACCATTTATTAAGGACTGTAGAGTTCATTATGAATAAAAAAAAACAATAAAAATAAAATCACTTCTAAATCTCATATTAATTAAAAGTTATTATAAAAAATAGAAGATTAACTATATTATTTAAAATAATTAATTTTTTCATGATATCATAAAGGAAGGTCCAAAATATGTGTGAATTAGAAAGAAAATTACAATAAAAAAGATAAATAATTTTTTTTCTAAAACAAATTTAAAACAAAATGAGATGTATACAGCGATATATCCAGTGTTCAAATTTTCTTCTAAAGCCAGAAAAACATTTATTAACTGCTGCAGAATTATTTAATTAAAGAATTAAAACAAAAATCCCATATAGTAAAATTAATTATGAAATTAAAACAAAACCCATTTAATAAAAATAAAATCATTTAATTTTTAAAACACAATGAAAAGTTTGATAGTTTTAAATTTTAAAAAGGTTAACAATTTAAATGTAAAAACATTTAATAATTTTGAATTTAGAAAACATTAATAATTTTAAACCCAAAAATATTTATTCATTCTAAACTTAGAAAACATTTATAAATTTTAATTCAAAAACATTTAATAATTTAAAACTTACTTTTTTTATTAAACTTAAATTTATAATTCATTTAATATTTTAAAATTTTAGAAGCATGGTATTTTGAAATTAGAAAAACATTTAATATGTAAATTAATAAAACTTATGTACCAAAAGAATGTTACCATGTACAAGATTTTAATACAAATTACATGTAGATCTTGCTAGTGAGTGTTTAAAAAATCATTAACTAAAGAGCATTAGTGCACTTTATTGAATACTCCTAATAATTAAAAATAAACATTAACTAGTCATTGCATCTTTAGTAAATTTTTTATTCCCCTTTAAATATTACTCAACACTTCCCTTACCTTATCAGATAAGTTTATCATAAAAGTTCAGCCTTTAACCAACAAAATAAGAGTTATAAAAAAAATGCACAAGAAAAAAAAAAGAATAAAAGATATGTATGTTAGACTCCTAAAAAGTAGGAAATAAAATTAAATATTTATTAAACAAAATTGTATGTTTATATATTATATAATCTATTAAGAGCAAATCAGTCATGAGAAATTAAATAATTTACATAAAATTGTTTAAATTCAAATTTCATTGTTTTCTTATACAACAACAGGTTGATAATTAATGTTTAACCCCACCTTGAACAAGATTAATGTAAAAAAGAAAAAATTGAAAAAATGTGAAAAAAAAAAAAAAAATGAATAAAACAAGAAAAGAATGACAGATGAAAGAGATGAAAGATTTTAAAGAAGTTGAGAGAGAGAGAGTACAGATCTGTTTGACCAAAACC
>Ga0099825_1003636_pt1 | contig 20497 bp, 10 predicted proteins | sample SiratroredBW_FD_76838 | JGI IMG/M metagenome (GOLD analysis project Ga0099825, IMG submission 76838) | Root nodule microbial communities of legume samples collected from California, USA - Siratro red BW | ecosystem: Host-associated > Plants > Roots > Nodule | place: USA: California | collected... | reverse complement strand
GCTTAATGGACTAAACCCAAACCTCTTTTTCTAAATTAATAATCATTCCTTCATTATCTTATAATATTTATTTAAAACCTTTTTTTCATTTATTTTTTCAAACTTTTCATTATCTATTTCTCTTTTTTTTTAATCTTTTTATAAAATGATAAAATAAACAAAAGCTGCATATGTATATTTTTTATTTATTTATTTTTTAAATGAAGAAAGAGATTAACATGTAAACTATAGTCTTTTGATTTTTTTTTTCTTTTTTTAAAATAGAATAAAAGACAATGTAAATTATTATTATTTTTTATTTTTTTAAAAATAAGAGAAAAATAATAAATCTAAACAAACAATAAATTTAAAGCTGAATTTTTTGATTGATTTTTTTTAATTGATAAAAACATTTTTTTTTATTTAAGAAACTAAAAATAAAAGAATAACGATATAAATCATTTTTTATATTTTTCTTAATAACAAAATTTAAATTTGATTAAATAACTTTTTTTAAATTTTCTTCGAAAATTAATTAAATTTCACTTTTTTTTAAAATAAAATTTGTTTATCCAGACGAAATTGGGTGTTGATATATATATATATATATATATATATATATATATTTGGAATTATAGAATTATGTAGTATTTTTGAACCTGGAAATGTTTAACGTTGAACTTTAGTAATAATTTTGTGAGTCATTTTTACTGGATGAGTCATTTTTACTGGATGAATATGGGGTGAGGGTTTGGCTTTTTTTCTTTTCTTTTCATTCAAAATCCCGGTGCAAGGTTGTTGAAGCTTTTATTGTTACTTAGTTAGCTTTTTATATTATATAAAATAAATTTTCATAGTTAAAATTTACCATAAATAAACTTGTTTGAATATATAAACTATATATTGGATTTAAATTATGATATAATATTACTTTTAACTATTAACTCTAAGCACCACCAATGATACCATACCAAGAACCCAAACACAAGAAACAGGATATCAAGAACCAAACACTGCATCAAGAACTAAGCAATGCACAACCAACATATTATGGGAATAAAGAGATGAACAAAAATAAATAAAAGATATAAGAATGAAAATATGTTTTCTATTTTTATTATTTTGATCAAAAGTAGAGAACTGAATATATACAAATAATGTACCAATTCTGAGTATAGCTAAATAAACAAAACAACACAAAATTATTATAATATGATAATGTCTTAAAAACAAATAAACAGAAATGATGGTAATTTGATTCTGTCATAACCCGTCCCCCCTCCTTGGGCAAGTTGGGGAGAAAATATTGATGAGACCCAATTAGAACAATATTCTTGAAAGACTAAGGACCTAAGGCTTTGGTATAAATGTCTGTTAGTTGCTCTGTGGAGGAAATGGAAGCAAATGGATGAGATCTTTTTTCAATTTTTCTCTCACAATGTGACAATCTATTTCTATATGTTTTGTACACTCGTGAAACACTGGGTTTCCTACAATGTATCTTACTGAATCATTGTCACAATATAAAAGAGATGGTTGTTCAAAAGGAACTTTGAAATCTTGAAGAAGATATACTAGCCATTGAAGTTCACATGTAACAGTGGTCATTGTCCTGTATTCAGCTTCACAAGAACTCTTTGATACTGTTCCATGTTTCTTTGATTTTTAGGATATAAGAGAATTTCAAAGATACACATTAAAATCAGTCACTGATTGTCTTGAATCATTGCATGTGCCCCAATCACTATCACAAAGTTTTTAGATGTACAAAACTATTGGAAGAGAAAAATAAGCCGAGACTTGGAACTCCTTTAATATATTTGAGAATTCTAATTTCTACATTATAGTGAGCAATTGTGGGCTTATCAAGAAACTAAGAAAGTTGTTGAATAGAGAAGATTATGTCAGGTTGGGTATTAGTGAGATAGATAATCCTTCCAATCATCTTTCTATATGCATGAACATATGTGAAAGACACCCTTCCAGTAAAAGACAATTTAACAAGATTATCTATAGGAGTGTTTGCAGGTTTGCAGGCTAAAAGACCTGCATCTTTTAAGAATTCTAGTGCATATTTCCTTTGATTCATCATTATCCCTTTCTTACTTTGCTACTTCAAGACTAAGAAAATATATTAGATCTCCAAGATTCTTGATCTTGATAGTTTTATTCAAAGCTTGTTTAATTCGATTAATCTCTTTCTTATCATTTCCTGCCAAGATTATATCATCCACATACACCAATATTGTTGTAAAAGATCTTTCAGAAGAATTAATGAACAAGGAATGATCATTCATAAACTGAGTATATCCCGCAGAAATAAAAAAATCTGATAATTTAGCAAACTACTCCCTACTAGCTTGCTTTAGGCCATATAAAGCCTTTTTTAATTTACGAACTTGTCCTGGTTGAATAGAAGTCAAACCAGGAGGAGCAACCACGTAAATATCTTCTTTCAACTCTCCATGTAAGAAGACTTTATTTATATCTAACTATTTCAATTCCCATTTATAAATAGAAGCTAGAGAAAGAACAACCTTATAGTGGTCATTTTTGCTATTGGAGAGAAAGTTTCAGGATAGTAAATGTCCTATTTTTTTGTGTATCCCTTTGCCACTAACCTTGCTTTATACCTTTCAATAGTTTCATCAGCCTTATACTTTATTTTAAATACTCATTTGCAACCTATGACAGTTTTGTCCTTAGGCAGAACAACAGTCTCCCATGTTTGATTTGACTCCAAAACAGATATCTAACATTGTTTAGCCTCTTTCAGTCATGTTTCACAACTTCAGAATAAGTGTTTGGGTCAACATGTGAAGAAATAGACATAACAAAATATGTGTAAGAAAGTGATAATTTATTATAGGACAAAACTTAATTCAAAGGATGTTTAACTTTTGAAAATGTATTGGAAACATTGAGATTATAATGATAATCCTTTAGATACTCATGTGGTTTTTTTGTTCGGGTACTCATTTGAGTTGACTGTATTATTTCATGAGCTTCATTAAGGTTTTGGTCAATATGGAAGCAAATTTCTTCTGGAACCTCAATGTTTGATTCATGGTCACTATTACTATTGTCTTCTACATTATCACATGATGCAATGGATACAAAAATGATTTGTGATGATTGACTCAAAATAGGTTGGTCTTTGGTAAAAGGATTTTGATAAAGAATGTTAGGATTGTTAGTTTTATTGTTAGTATCCTCAACCTTTTGATACAGAAAAACATGTTCATAATAAACAACATCCCTAAACACAAAAGTATCTGTGAATTGAATATTGAACAAAACATATCGTTTTGATCATCCAATGAAGCATACAATCACAATCATATTCAAGATCACAAACTTAATTGCTTAAACCACCCATGGAATGCACTGAATGTAGTAGGATCCCTATTCTAATTTAGTGTACTGGTGTTTCCTAGATTTGGAGTGGATTAAAGTGAATATTGATAGTGTTGAGGATTCTCATAGTCTTACTGTTTGTGTGAGTATCTTGAAAGAGAGTTGTGAGGAGTATAATAATATTTTTTCTGCTTTTATGGGGAATAAAAAGGTCATGTATGCTGAGATCATGAAAGTTATTTTTCTATTGAACATGGTCAATTTACTAGTTTTATAAAGCTTTGAGAGTGATTTTACTTTACTCTGTCCAGCCTTTTTCTTATGCTATCCCTTTCATAAAAAGAAGTGGAGAGGTGTAAACTGATATGTTGACATAAAATTTAAAGTTTCTCTTTCATATTTTTAGAGAAGGCTGTACAGATTAATTGGTTAATTTGAATGTCGACAATAAATTAGTATTTATTTTACACTTTATTATGCTCCTTATGTTAGTTTGAATTTTTTCTATAATAAATACCAATTTTCTTTGTCTTAGTTTGACGTGCTTTTCATATTGTTAAATCATTTTCTTTTCTTTTTAATAGTATTTTTCAATATTAATCTGATGTTAAAATTTAAAATAACGTATAATTAGAGTTAAAAGAAAAATACAATAGCTAAAACGACTAACTCTTGTGTTAAAAAAAGTTATTTTAAAATCTAGTTTTAATTTTTTATACGTCACTTCATATCACATAATCTTTCTTAATTAGTATTTAGAATAAAAGATTTTTCAAAATTTTTAGTTTTCACCCATCTTTTGTTATATCTTATTTTTAAGATTTTAATTTCTTTAACAGGTCTAACAGTAGATTTTGTATAGATTCCATCATAAATTATATATATATTTTATTGATTATACATTATTACTATTATCATTATTAACGGATGAAAATACTTTAAAAAACTAACAAATTTAATTCTATCTTCTCATTTCTTATATAAATAAAAATAATTTTTTCTTGAATTTTTATTTTATTTTTTACTTTATATTTTATTATCATAAAATTGATGACTTTATTTAATTATAAGAAATTTGATAAGATTACGTTTTTCTTTAGATATATTAATTAGACGCGCATAACTAAATATTACTATTTTATTATTATTATTATTATTATTTTATTTTGAATATTGACTATTTGATTAAACTATTTTATTTAAGATTTTAAAATATTTAATCAAGATATATTAATCAGATATGTCTATTTAACATGTAACTAATTATTGCTATTTTATTTTTAATATTATTATTATAATTTGAATTTGAATAACTTCTTAAATGGTAGATTATCTACCTGTTGTAAAAAAAAGAAATCATGATTGATTTGTCTCTTTCAAATCATCTTCTTCTCGGATTAAAAAACCATTCCCACTTAATAAAAGATTATTTATATTAGATCCCACAAAATTTAAATACAATAACAGGAATATCATTTGTGAATAAAATCTACCTACTATCATTAGAAATACAAAAATAAAAAATAAAATTCTTGAACCCTTATTCATAAAAATAAACTAAAAATACTGTTTCTAAAAAAAAAGTGTTTGCAGGTGTTTTAAGATGGAGCATTGAACATATGATAAATATCCTGCAGAAACCCCTGTGTCGCTCTAATTTACAGAAAATGCAGTAATCCATCTTCTTGTAATTCCATTTACCAATTGTATTCTATTATGCAGTAATTTCCTATTCTATTCTGCAATGATTTGATTTGTTAAGAATAAAGACAATGCTAAGATATAAATGAAAAGAAACTTTAAGTGCTATAACATATAGAATGAAAAAAAAAAAAAAAAACAAAAAAAAAAAAAAAAAAAAAAAAAAAGTAAAAAAAAAAATAAAAAAAAAAAAAAAAAAAAAAACAAAGAAAAAACAGGTGTATATTACCCAGATTTGTTAAGAATAAACATAACGTTGAAGAATAGATGAAAAGAAATTTTTAGTGGCTATAATATACAAAACAATTCTCATATTGAACTTAAAATTGACAAAGACCAAGAATTTGCAGAAAATTTCGATACAGTATAAATTTTTTCTATTCACTCAATCTTTGACATGGTGGTTGAAAGAATGCGAAAAGGTTTTACTTAGAAAATTACCCTACATTTGCTCAGCTACAACACATAGGGAGAGTGCCAAGAGAGACAGACAAGACCAAAGGAAGTGTCAAGTTTTAACCATTAGGTTAACCTTGTATACACATATGGAGCCCACCATATGATTCAAAATATTTATTAAGATTAATTACTTTTATTTTACGAATCATAGTAATTAAATTTCGAATACTAAAATATAAAAGTTTATTTTATTTTTTAGACCTGTTGATTTGAATATTTAATTAGTAAACACACTATACTAAAATATTACTTAATTTATAAAGTTTTTTAAATAAAAATATTGTAAATATAAATATATGTCATAAAATTGAAGTTAATTCAAATAACTATGCTATAATTAATATTTTTCGTGTCAAATTATATATTAATTTAGCTCTTTTGGTTTAATTATAGAAAATAATTATATCTTTATGTTATTGTGATAAAAACTTTAAAAGTTTCAATTGAAAAAAATAGTTGTGAAAAAGTTTGATTAAAATTCTTTCAAAATTTATTTTTGTTTTAAAATAGGAGAAATAATATTTAAATGTAATTTAAGAGAGAGAAAATGGAAAATAAATGAGATTACTTAATAGCTTTTTATATTTATCAAAGCTTTTTCTTTATGCCGTATCGCTAATGAAATATTACAATTGTAATATATAATTTGCTCTTTTATTGATTATTTCTATATTAAACAAATTACTTCTATCTTTTAATTTATACCTTGTATTTTTTATGAAACCTATGTCGAAACAGATCAATTTTATTTTTATCAACTGCGTGAATGATATATTAAACAAAAAATCTTATAAAACTCAATTATTTGACTCTGTATTCTAAAATTATAATTTGATTTCATTACAATAACATTAATTGTAATCTGAAAATTATAACTACTAACTTTCTTCATTTTACAACACAGCAGATTTCATTTCATTTAGAAATCCAATATTTACCATCTACTTAACATATAACACAAAACATAGAAAAACAATTTTTATTCTTTATCTTATCATTAGTTGTAGAAAAAAAGAAAAACAATGATGCTCTTTTTTTTCTTTTTTACATTTTTATATTTTTCAAATTTGTACATCTATTGGGTAAAAGAATTTTCTTCCTATTAGACTTGCATAACCTCTAGAAACTTATGAAAGCCTCAAAAGAGGAAAATACCCACAGACCACAAAGCACCGAAAAAAAAGAAAGGAAAAACATAAACTGTGAAGGAAAAGGATGGAACTTAGAAGAAAAAAAAAATAATATTTACTCATTTATTTAAAGTTAAATAATATATAATAAAGAAGACCCACACACTCAATACTAAATTTTAAAATAAAGGTAATGTCATTTTTTTATATAGGTTGAACTCTTATCTTTTCGATATTTCTCCTCTCAATTTTCTTAACAACAGGTTAAAGGTGTTAAGATATAAGGGATAAGTCAAGAAAGATATAATATCAGAATCATGTGCACAAGTATATTTGATATATTTAGAATTCTTTCGGCATCTTGGTTATGATAAATCATAGGATGTAGTTTGGAATTGATTGATAAAATACACTACTAAACAAATGCCATTACATGTGTAGGTGAGATACAGAAGACGTCAAAAAGTCTTTGATAAGATTTAGTGTCATGAGAAAGAGCATAGTCATTTTGCATAGGGTTATGTAGATCCCAAAATATACAAAAATATCTAAAACATCTTTTTTTTTTTTAAAGTTGCTATAAAGATAACATTTGATATTTTGGATGTCCAATCATCAACATGGTTGTGAAATTGGATACAATTTTCTTAGTAAACAAACAATCTTCAGATTGAGATTGAATCTATAGATTGAAGAGAAATGAAAAACTTAGCAAACCACTATCTACTAACTTGTTATAGTTATAAATCGTATAAGGATTTGGTTTAACATTGGTGAAACTATGAGGTAATGTCATGTAGACTTTTTCATCCAAGTCACAATATAAAAAAATGTAATTAACATCTAGTTAATGAAAGTGCTAGTTTTAACTAGTAACAAGAGAAAGAAGGAGTCACACAGTCGTGAGCATGGAATAGTGAGTTTGTTCTTCGAGAGCAAAACAAGTTTTATATCTTTACTTCATGAATGATAATTGGTACCATTTCATTAAAGATTAATAAGAATCATAATGTAAGTAGTATGAACTCTAGGAATTTTGGGACTAGTCCATATGTTTTTCACTTTTGATTAAAGGTGAGGATCATGACCAAACATGCAAATAATGAGCGAGAAGAATAGCCTAGTGTAAGCAGGATGAGTTTTACCCTGTTCTAATTAGGAAGTGAATTTAAACTCAATTTATTCTTGTAAAATCGACCTCTAATGAAAAAATTGTCATAATTTGTATATTATAAATGAACTTAAATAATTTTAATTCATGTGAGATCTTCAACACATTCTACTTATAAGATTTAAATATTAAATATATTATAATAAAATATTACATGATTTATAAAATCTTTATAAATTACTTCACAGACCCAAACAAGTATTGTAGGCACCCGAAAAGAACATTACTCCTCCATACACGTTCCTACTTATAGCCTCAAAGTTATATTTAATGTATTCTAAGCATGTTGCGATTGTTTCTTTACATAATTCCTTGGTTACCCACCGATCAGGAAATGTTAACTATTTTACAATTTTTTAATAAGTAAAAATATTTATATTAGTATATACTATTAGTAATAACTGAACAAATACTAATTAAAATAAATAAAGTTAACTTCGACCTAATTAATGTTAATCTTATTTAATTTTAATATTTATATGTATTTAAATTAGCGGGACTCAATTTGTACATCTTTGTGATAATAAATATGAATAATAAATTATTTTTTAAAAGAGTTTAAGCATGACTTCTAAAGGAAGAGTGAATTGTACTTTTAAAGATTTTCAAATATATTATGAAAAAGATTGAAAGAAAGAACTTTTTCAATTGGAAGAGTTTATTATGAGATCAGTAGCTATACACAAAAAATCAATCAATTAAGAAGTAGAAACAATCAATTGAAATATTAGTCACTACAACATAAAAAAAATATCAATTGATTAAATCTTGTTTGTCAGAAATTCACCCAAAAATAATAATCAATTCAAATTGAAAAATGCTAAATTTAAATTTCTCAAATTCTTGTTCTAAAACTTTAATCAATTAAATTTCAAGAACAATCAATTTCAATTTTGAGTTTATCACCAAATTAACAACACAAAGGATCAATTGATTAAATCACAGAATCAAGAATTTGTCTTATCAAAATTATACAATTATAAAAAATGATTAAGAAATGTGAAGCTTTCATAAAAAACACAAGTTGATACACTTAAGATCAATTGACAATTCACAAGTAAATTATAATATGCCCTGATGAGCAGATTTCAGACAATGCAGTACAGTGAAACCAATCAATTAAATTTCAAAAATAACTAATTCAAAAACATGCAGTGATAGAAAATTATGCAGAATTAAGATTAAGGAAAAGAGAGAGAAAGAACACCAAAATTTATACTTGATCATTTTTCCTAAAGAGTTATATCCGGTCTCCTTGTCAATAAGCAAAATTTTTTTTAACTAAATAACACCAGTATTCAAATAATACAACTAAGAACCAACCTTGCATCCTGCAAAAACACGCCAAACGCAGCGCATAACCCTATTGTGCCCCTACAAAAGTAAATCCTATACAATTGTAGTCTCAATACAACTTCCAATCAATGAAATTGAAAAGAAAACACCACTATAATCACATCAATACTCAACCAGTCAAAGAAAACAGATTGCAGTGACTTTCCTGAGTGAAACACAAATGAAAAACCAATGCAGTGCAATCAAAATAGCAGATGAGCTTCAAGAATCCCTTCCTTGGTTCTTTTTGATTAAAAAAGCATTCTTAGTTCACAATGTTTCTTGTCAATTTTTGCTTTTGACACGTTCTCAATTTTGTCTCATTGTTAGAATGTATTTTTCATAACTGTTATATACTGATTTGAGATCTATTACAGTTATATTAAAAATAATCAATTAAAAACAAATTTAAATTGATTCATTTCCTGCTAACAGGATCTTTCAGCTTGTTGTTTTTGAAAAACAATCTATTGAAAACATTAGTGAACTATTTTTACTAAAATATAGTTAGTCCAATTCTAGTTTTTATATTTCAAAAAACACTTAGGATTATTAGAGCTCATTCCAAATAACATATGATACATGCACATGATAAGACAACACACAATAATACTAAGTCATCTTCAAGTCTCCTTTGTATTTGACTTGAGTTATTTTCATCAAATACATAGATAGCAACATTGTCGATAATTCTTAATTCAAATGTCCAAATTTAAAGACGACAAATCTCCTCACTTACAATTTTTCTCTCACTTTATATAAAATCATCTGACACTCATCTCATTCATTCATATTCATTTCCTTCACTAACATTCATTTTCCATTCATACTCATCTTCTTCACCCACATTCATTTCCTTAACCCACACCCATCTCCTTCGAATTACACTCATCTCTTTTATCCACACATATTTATATTTTTTTCATCCAGACACATCTCCTATTTACCACAATTTTTTTTCTCTTTTTTATTTGTATTTTATTTTATTAAAAATGAAGGCATTATATAAAAAATATGTTTTATCAAAAATTACTATCATTACCGTCGACCAAACTAAAACAAATTATATTCATTTTAAAGTAAATTTTATTTAACACCAACTTAATTAGTATTAAATTAAATAAATTTTAAAATAAAGATGTATCAATGTCAGTGTAGAATCAACAATATTAATCAATGGTTTTATTTAATTAATGATGAATTAGTGTTGTTTAAGATGAAGTTGCTTAGAATTAACCTCAAAAATACGATACTAATTAATTTCCTACTAGTAGTAGAGTTTTTCACACATTGTAAACTTGACATTATTAATTAATTAAATTATATTTGTTATCAACATTTGACCGACTTTAAATATCTGTCTTAATATAATATAATTTTTAAAGAGATGTTAATTAATATTCATGTATTTTTTAAAAAATCTTATTTCATAATTTATATCTGAAAGAGTGCTAATATATTTATGTATATTTTCAAAAATATTATAACACAATTTGTTGATTTGTTTCAAAGATTGACTGACATGTACATTTTGTAAATAATTAATTAATAGTAAATTTTTTAACCTTACAAAATAATTAATTAATACTAAAATTTTTCATCCACATAAATGAGATGGTGGGTTTATATTTATGTATATATTTTTCCTTTGATTTTTATTTTTTTTCATACTCCCACACTTAAATGAAGTAAATATCTTTTCTGACATTTTCTGTTGTCTCATCGTGTTATTTGGAATAAGTAGGATCTTTTCACAGTATCTGAGATAATTGTGTTATTAAAAAGTTGTGGATACAAAATTTAAATGATTATATTGTATGAAAATTTTCTGTAAATTCTTGATCTAATATTTTTGTTTATTTCAATTTCAATTTTTTAATAAAGGATTAGTAAATATCACTTTGTTCAATTTAATAAATAATTTGTAAAGTTAAATGATATTGATGTTTTGTTCATTTATTTTCTTTTTTCTCTCTCTTCAATTACATTTAAATATTATTTCTTCTATTTTAAAACAAACGAATAAATTTTAAAAAAATATAAATATTATTTTTTCTATTTTAAAACAAACGAATAAATTTTAAAAAAATATTAAAATAAAAAATTTCATCACTAATTTGTTGAATTGACAATTGTAAAGTGTCATCACAATAATATAAAATTTAATTATTTTATGTAATTAATCTGCACTTTAAATAAAAAATTAAAATAAAATAAAATAACAACATTATTGAATTTACACTAAACAGCAATATATTATAACATGATTATTCATTAATATTTATATCTTTAATGATAAATAATTCTCTGTTTGTTTGATAAACGATTAAGTCTTTTTCACGTTCTCTTATCACGTTGTTAGAAGATTGTCCGTACAAGATTTAGATGATTATATTGTACCAAAATCTTTAGCAAATTCTTGGTTTAATATTTTTTATTTATTTTAATTTTAATAAAGGATTAGTATGTATCATTTTGTTACATTCAAACTAGTATTATTAATTTATATTCTAAACAATTCTAGTTTGAATAGAGAAGAATAAAAACATCATTGTGAGAGTGGAGGAGAAAGCAACATTAACTGCATTATTTTACTAAAATTATTTTTTAATATTAACCATGTAGGGAACTCATTTAGTTATGTGAATTGAATAAATCACTTTATATTTTAAGTTATTTGTACATAATCACTAAATCTTATTTATGTTTTTATTATATGTTAATCAATTTAATAATTTTTTTATATAATTTTATGCATTGACTTATTAGATATATTATGATTTATGGTTATATGTATTATTACATATATTGATTATATTTTATTATTAATTACATTTAATTACTTGGGATTTAAGAATTAATTGAGTCTAATTATCTGACTAGATGTGCTTGTAGTTCTAAAAATCTTATTGTGAAAGGATGAAATATATTGTAAGAAATACAAAATTTAAAATTTCATGAATCTAAAAATTCTATTATGAAAGGATGAAATATATAGTAAAGAATACAAAACTTAAGATTTCATGTTTTATAGTATTTTGCATAAAATTGTGAGAAGAAGTCACTATGACACATGTTTGTATCCCCAGGTTACTAGCGACATGTTTGCATCCAAATAATTATAAATTTTTTATTTATAATTAATTCAAATAATTATTTATTGCAGTTATAGGGACAATTGTTCCTAAATAAAAGGAAAACTAAGCAATGAGATTTTTATGAGAAAGTTTGATTTATTGTTTCCTTTCAACTCTATTGATAAAAAATAAAAACATAATACAAACTAAAATACATAACACTAAACTTTATTTTATAGTAGTTGTTAAGGTTTACATTATTAATTTATTAATTTTAATAACTAAATATTATAAGTTATAAGATTATTTTAATTAAATTAAATATTCTTATAATTATTCATGTATCATCATCATGCTGTATATACTTAAATATATCAATAATATTAAATTTAATATGAAATTTTTAATTGACTAATGTGATAATTTTTAATTGAATAAATATTTTTTTTTCAAAAAGATGTTAAATAATACATTTTAAAAAATATTATTTCATAATATTAAGGCATATTTTAAAAATTATCATCTCATGATTATTAAAATTTAACATACACTATTTTCTATAAAAATAATTAATTAATTATTTTACACATTTAAGTTTAACGTAATCGTCTAAAACTTCACACTTCTAAGTCTAATATTTGCTATGTGTTGTAAAAAAAGTTATTTTTTTTAAGTAAACCTTTTTCACATTCTTTCAATCGTTGTGTGCATACAAAATTTAGATAATTATGTTGTCTCAAAATCTTCTGTAAATTTTTGGTTTAATAATTTTTTTATATCAATTTAATTTTTTTAATAAAGGATTAGTAAATATCATGTTGTTCAATTTAATAAATTATGTGTACAGTGAAAAATATTTATGTTTTGTTCATTTATTTTTTTATTTTTGTCTTCAATCACATTTAAATATTATTTCTTCTATTAGAAAACAAACAAATAAATTTCAAACAAAAATATTAAAATAAAAAAATTCATCACTAATTTATTGAATTGAAACTTTTTAAATTGTTTATCATAATAACATAAAATTTAATTATTTTTTATAATTAGTTTGCACTTTAAATAAAAGAGATAAAATAAAGTAAAATAACAACATTATTTAATTTACACTAAACAGGAATATATTATAACAGCATTATTCATTAATATTTATATTTTTAATGATAAGTAGATATGATAGTTTTATCCACTATTTAATGTAAATAAACATATTATATTGATCTATACTTCTTTAGATAACAGGATCATCATAAACACTTTTATTAAGTAGTTTTTAAAACTAATTATTTATTTTATAGTAGTTGGTAAAATTTAGATTATTAGTTTATTAATATTAATAACTAAATATATTATTTAAACTAAGTAAGTTGTTTTTCACATTCTCTTATCATCATGTTTTTATAAGTACAATATTTAGACCATTACATTGTACCAAAGTCTTTTGCAAATTCTTGATCTAATGTTTTTTATTTATTTTCATTTCAACTTTTTTTTAGTAAGAAGTGTTCTTTCTGATTTATTATAAAATAAATAAAGGATTAGTATATGTGATTTTGTTGAAATTAATAAATTATTTGTTATAATGAAATGAAATTTATGTTTTGTTTTCCATTTTCACATGTAATATTTCTTATTATCATTATATTATTCACTAACATTATTTTGTAATATTGACTAATATACGGAAAACTTATTTTGTTCATTATTGTGAATTGAATAAATTATTTTATATATAATTAGTAATTTAAGTTGCATGTTTAGATAATTAATTTGAAAGTGTATTTTATCTTATTTCATGTTTTGTTATTCTTGAACCGATATTTTGTGACTATTTGGTAAAATTTGATAACTATTTTATTTTAATCTGTTTATTAATTGTCTTGATATTAATTTCATACATTGTGTTATTAGATATATTAGGATTCGTATTTATACGTATTATCACATATATTGATTATATTTTATCATTAATTAAATTTAATTATCTAAAATTTAAGAATTGATGAAATCCAACCATGTGACTAGTGGAATGCGCTTGAGGTTTGTAAGAAATATAAAACTTAAAAATGTCGTATAAAATTACGAGAACAGGCCACTAATGAAATTTTTGAATTCAAATAATTATAATATTTTTTATAATTAGATTTAATTAATCATAATATTTATTTAATGTATGTTATGAATTAAAATTGTTTAAATAACATTAACCGTGAATAAACATCAAGAAAAATTAAATAGTTATCAAATTTCACCCAGGTAGCCATTAATAAAATTGGTTGAAGAATAACCAAATTTCAAATAATGATATAATACATTCATTGATTAACATATGAATGTATTTTAATGCACTAATAACACAATGCAATTAACTGAATTCACTACCAAGATGAGTCCCTTGTATATTAGGTAATGTTGATATGATAGGAAAAAGATTGTGTGGGTTAGTTGGGGACTGTTTGTAAAAATAAGGACAGTGTTGGGCTTGGGATTAAGGACATCCAGTGTTTTAATGCAGCACTGTTAGGTAGGTAAATGGAAGTGGAAGTTGAAAGCAGATGAAAAAGGACTGTGAAAAGATATCTTAATCTTTAAATATGGTTCTTGGAGATTTTTAGACAAGGAAGGTAATAACAGCAGATAGTCTAGATAGTGAAAGGAATTACAGAATAGGGATCGTAGGGACTGGTTTAATCAGAATTACACCTAGAAGGTAGGGAAACGCAGTAAAATTATTTTTGGAAAGATTGTTAGATTGGGGATAAATCCATAAGGGAAGCATACCCAAGACTATAAAAAAATGTTTAAGTTGAGAGAAACCATTGGTAGGAGAGCTATTGGATATTTTACATTTACACCGATATAAACCCAATAAAGAACTTGATGATGAACGGGTGTGGAAAGGGAGGTACAACTTCCATTATACAGTGAAAGATGCTTATAATAAGCTCAATAGTAAGGATCATGGGGTGGGGGAGAGGCTTTCCATAAGCTGTGGAAGATTAAGAGCACTCCCACCTCTGTGTTCATGACAGGTTGCCAACTAGGGATAGATTAGTTACGTTTGGTGTATCTATTGGAAAACCAAGTTGTGTGTTATGCAATAAATTTGTAGAGAGCAATAAATTTGTAGAGAATGTGTCTAAGTTATTCCAACACTCATATTAAATCTGCCTGTAAGTTATTCTAATCTTAAATAACTGGTTAGTCGTATACATCTAAGTGGTTATCTACGTTCATAACCCTGACATCCATATTAAATCAATGTTTATGAGTTGTTTCAACCTTAAATAACGAATTAGTTGTGTACATATAAGTGATTAGCTACGTTCATAACTCCGACACCCATGTTAAATTACTGTTTGCCAGTTTTTCCAACCTTAAATAACTGGTTAGTCGTATACATCTAAGTGGTTAGCTACGTTCATAACTTCGACACCCATATTAAATCATTGCCTGTGAGTTATTCCAACCTTAAATAAATGGTTAGTCGTGTACATCTAAGTGGTTAGCTACATTCATAACTCTGACACCCATATTAAATCACTGACTGTGAGTTATTTCAACCTTAAATAACTGGTTAGTCATGTACATCTAAGTGGGTAGCTACGTTCATAACTCCAACACCCATATTAAATCACTGCTTGTGAGTTTTTTCAACCTTAAATAACTGGTTAGTCGTGTACATCTAAGTGGTTAGCTACGTTCATAATTCCGACACCCTTATTAAATCACTGCCTGTGAGTTATTCCAACATTAAATAACTGGTTAGTCGTGTACATCTAAGTGGTTAGCTACATTCATAACTCCGACACCCTTATTAAATTACTGCCTATGAGTTATTCTAACCTTAAATAACTAGTTAGTCGTGTACATCTAAGTGGTTAGCTGCGTTCATAACTCCGACACCCTTATTAAATCATTGCCTGTGAGTTATTCCAACCTTAAATAACTCGTTAGTCGTGTACATCTAAGTGGTTAGTTGCATTCATAACTCCGACACCCTTATCAAATCACTGCCTGTGAGTTATTCTAACCTTAAATAACTGGTTAGTCGTGTACATCTAAGTGGTTAGCTAAGTTCATAACTCTGACACCCATATTAAATCAGTATTTGTCAATTATTACAACTTATCAAGGTGGTTAGTCGTGTAGATATAAGTGGTTACCTACGTTCATAATTCCGACACCTATATTAAATCAGTACCTGTCATTTATTGCAGCTTTATCAAGGTGGTTAGTCGTGTACACATAAGTGGTTAGCTACGTTCATAATAACAACACCTATATTAACGTCGCTAACCACTTAGATGGTACATGACTAACCACTTAGATAAAATTGATGAAATTAACAAAATTACCCTTTCATAATGTCAAAATGTCAAATAGGTGTCATTTATATTTCCAAATTTTTCTCTTTTCCCTTTTAAATCAAGTGCCAATTAATGACTCCACACCTTTGCAGTAAATTTATTCCCTTTCAGCCGAAGTACAAAACTCTCTTTCCAATTCCTTTCCTTAGTTCTACTTCTCGCAATGCGTATTCGCGTTCCAAGGTAACATGTTGGGTATTAGTCCCTAGCCTTACAATATGACTATAAGGGGTTATTGATACCCCCACGCCTCTACAGGTATATTGACCACACTCCACACAAACCCATATAGACTGTGATGGGTTAGACGGTTCTTGAATAACCATGCATGAAGCAGTGGCTAGGTTTCCGGCTACGGCAGAGCCGTTCACAATCTCACCGGAAAATTACAAATTCTTTGGTCTCACTTATATAAGCCTCCCTAGATCGTTTTAGTTCCTTCTAAGGTGACTACAACAGTCTAAGACACTATTTAATGAGTTTCCAACACATTTTTTTTTAGACAGCAAAGAGTTTCCAACACATGAAAATATCTATATATTCACCGGAAGGGATGACCGGTGCAACTCGGGTCTTTCTTTTCCAAAATTCGTTTTCCACGTTTCACCACATTATAAATAAATTCTAGTAACTTGAAAGCATTTTAAATTAATCTTACAATATCAATTATGAGTCCATACATTAAAAAATAAAGAAATACCAAAACGGAGTTTTCAAAGAGTCCCCGGAAAATTTAAACATTATTTATCTCCGTTTTCTATATAAACCTCATCAAATGACACATTAAACCATAAAAAATTTATCTATACCACTTACAAGTTGAAGTGCAGTATTCCATTAAGAGAGCTTTCTTTTTTGACGAATTATCGTAGTCTTTGTAACTATCACCTTTTCTCTGCAAAATGGACCCAAACATTTTTTATAACATAGAAGAACGTGAAAGAAATGAAAACAATAGAGTCAGTAACCTTAGACGGCTAAACAAAGGGGTGCTTATTATTTTTTTATTATTAATCCTATTTGTATTTATTTCCTATATTTTTCTAATTTAAAATTTTTTATTTTTATTATTTTTTATTTTTTTATGAAAAAGAATATAATCATACTTATAGAGTTTCTTTAATATATAAAATATGGGAAGGTACAAATGGTAAAATCATTAATCTAAGTACTTAAGATGTAGTGCATCGATATTAACTTTGTGTGAGGACTTCACGACTTCAAGTGTAACATTCATATCTCATCCCATCATCTATCTCCTCCAAATTAATCATAAAAAATTTCAGGGAGTTTTGACTCGAGTTTCATCATTGCCTTTATCACAAACTTAAAAGTTTCAAACGTAGGCATCAATTGAAAAATATTCTCATCTTCCAATTTGAATGGAGTGAAGTGAGCACACCAGAACTTCAGCAACAAAACATATTCTGGAACATCCCAACCCAAACAAAGGATTAGACGTAATCCAGTCAGAATCTCGAACGAGAACATTGCAGGTGAAAGGACAATACAGGATGACTCAAGTCTTGTACTAAATGTATCAATATTAAGCTCAAGTTCCTTGTTAGTGGGAACTGCATTAGCCGTACACACCAACAATGGGTTCAAATACTCTGTGAAGCACTCAGTAAAATGTCTCACATGTAGCTTAAGATATTTATAATGGGTATGGTTTCCTTTGTTGAAACACTCTCTTAACAAAGAGTGTGAAAAGGTAAGCGGGTCTATCATGGCCAGAAATATTGAGAAAGTTAAGTGTGTTAGTAACTCGTAAGAAAAGATTTCTCCAGCTTGTGTATGGCTATCATGCTTCTTTTAGGTCCAAGAAGGAAAGACTGTGCAGAAGAACACATTCTGGAAGTGTACCGAGTCTATCAATATTATCATTTTCTCTCGAGAAGCTAGAGGAATGGAGAAACCTACAACTTCCTGATATTGATTTAACTTTCTCTTATGACAATATTTGTCACAATGTTAGACTCTTTTGCCTTTTTATACTCTTTGTCAAGAGGGTGCTTCAACAAAGAAATCTAGCAACACCCATTACAAATCTTAAACTAAATGTGAAGCATTTTACTACATGATTCAAATCTATTTTTTTTTATTTGTTTTTTGAAATGGGTCCATGCTTAAGTTTTAAAACCCTAATGACATCCCTTCCTATAAATTAGAAAGTCACTGTGTTGAAAAGAGAAGATTTTCATTTTTATTTCATTCTCTCGTCCCTGTTGAAATAATAAGGCAGAGAAAAAGGCTCATAAATGTTGGAATGAGAGTGATGTTTATTCAATGTTTACTATTGTCTTTATATAAGCTAACAACTCAAAGGTATGCCACTCACTTTCTCCACTTATTTCTCCTATAATAAATCTACGTACATTAATAAATGCTTAGGAATTTACAATTATTAAATATAGTAATAAATGGCTAGTGTTGGTTTTTCTTCAACACTCCCCCTCAACACTAGCTTCCACTTTGTTTGTCATGCCAAGCTGATGATAGAAACTTTCGAACTTGCTGTCGCTCAAGTTTTTTGTAAGCAAATCTGTAGCTTGATTTCCTATTCTAACATGCTTCAACTCAATTTCGTTTTTCAAGACTTTCTCTCAGATAAAGTGGTAATGCACCTCCACATGCTTAGTTCTTGCATGAAAAACTGGATTCTCTGCCAAACGTATTGTAGACAAATTATTGCAATACAGAGGAATCGGATACTTTACTGGTTCATGCAAGTCTTCTAACAGTTGCATAAGCCAAGTGCTCTCTTGGCTGCTGCTCGATACTCCGCTTCAGTGGTTGACAAAGACACAGTTGGTTGTCTTTTGTTACACCAAGAAATTGCTCCTGACCCAAGCATGAAAATATATCCAGTAGTTGAGCGTCGAGTATCATGGCCACCTGCATAGTCAGCATCACAATAGCCAACTAGTTTACATTCTCCACCTCTCTTATACATAATACCATGGTCAAGCCTATTGTTCACATATCTCAAAATTCGACGCACTGCTTCCAAATGAGGTTTCTTTGGATTTTGCATATAATGACTCGTCACACCAACTGCAAAAGAAATATCTGGTCTTGTTAAAGTTAAGTATATAAGAGTACCCATTAGTTGTCGGTACATTGTAGCATCTTCTAAAACTTTCCCTTCATGAGCACATATTTTGGTGTTGGGCTCCATTGGCGCTGAGATTGGCTTGCACTTAAGCATTCCAAATTTCTTCAACAAATCTTTGGAATACTTTTGTTGATGGAGAAATATTCCTTCTTGAGTATGATCAACCTCTATAACAAGAAAATGATTGAGTTGTCCGAGTTCTTTCATTTGAAATCGAATTGACAAATTCTCCTTGGTTCGAAAAATTTCTTCTTCACAATCTCCTGTGATAATTAAATCATTCACATATACTAGCACGATAGCTAGCTTTTCTCCTTTAGCTTTGATAAATAAGCTAGCATCCGCACTTGTTACCAAATAACCACTACGAGTAAGGAATTCAACAATCTTACCATACCAAGCCCTTGGCGCTTGTTTTAACCCATAAAGTGCCTTTCGTAGCTTACACATGTACTCAGGATGATCTTGACTCTGAAAACTAATCGGCTGGTCCATGTAGATCTCCCGATCTAGCTCCCCAAGCAAAAATGCATTCTTTACATCCAACTTTCACAAATTCCAATTTTTGGAAGCTGTAAGTGCTAATAGGACTCGTACAGTTGTAAGCTTTGCAACTGGACTAAATGTTTCATCATAGTCTAGTCCATATTGTTGAGAGAACCCTCGAGCTACTAGGTGAGCCTTGTGTCTTTCTATTGATCCATTTGTGCGGCGCTTTATCTTGTACACCCATTTGCAAGAAATAGGCTTGACATCTTTTGGCTTTGGCACAAGCTCCCATGTTTGATTTCTATCTAGCG